>JAABUK010001685.1_pt1 | contig 41494 bp, 44 predicted proteins | sample 5559141 | NCBI WGS metagenome assembly JAABUK01 (sample SAMN10711869, study PRJNA513367) | rock metagenome | isolation source: Antarctica rocks | place: Antarctica: Victoria Land, Pudding Butte nord | collected 2016-01-03 | reverse complement strand
TATATATATATACCCCAAATTGCGGTTGTGTTGTGATGGGGAGTGGACTATTAAGACGTTTACATTGTGACCAGAGCGTTCGGTCGGCGGGGGGGGGAACGAGTGCAGAAAGAAGCCAGTGCCTTGGTGAAAGTTTCCGTAGAGGATGATTCCATCAGGATTTGTGGATTTATTTGCCCATTCTATCGGGTTTCACATAGCGCAGGTCAGACATTTTCAAAGCACCCTTAAAACATTTGATTTTGTTATTACTTACTCTGTGTGACAATGAGGAACCATTGTCACATCATTGCACCCCCTGCCCAACCGGACAAGTAGGTCCCTGACTCCAAAACATCTTCGCATACGCCGGCAGATAATCCTGCGTGCTAAAATCCGGCGGCACATAATACGTCAGATCTGCCCGGCTGTACTTGCCACCCAGACCATTCAGCACGGGAATCACATCGGGAGCAATGTAATCCAGGAAGACGAGGTCCACGGTCTTGGGCTGGGTGCCGTTGGTGGGGAAAGAGGCGTTGGCTTGCACGTTTTCGGGGAGCGAGTAGCGGGCAATGGCGGAATGGGGGGTGTCGTCGCCGTCGGTTCCAAAGTCGTCGGTGGTGGTGTAGCCGGGGGTTAATCTAAGGGAGGAGGGGGCTTGGCGGCGGGTTATGGAGCGGGATCGAAGGCCCTGCTTGCTATTTTCAGTATTGCTTGCGCCGTATGATGTGGGGTCTATGCAGCCGTCGTCGCCGTTGAAGGTGTCGCTCATGCCGAGGTCGGAGGGCGACAGATCACGCTTCTTCTTTGAGCTTGGGGCCGCGTTGAGGGTGGCGAGGACTTGTGATGCCTGGGCATAAGGGACGTTGGGGAGGAACTGGAAACGGTCGTCGAATGGAGAGACGATGTAGGAGTCGTCGACTGTGAAGGGGCCTTGGACAAGGTCGAAGCGTATGCTTCCCGTATTGATGATGATCAGACGAGGAATGTCGGCGCGACTTTTATTGACTACCGTTGCTGCTAGCGCGGTTGGAATGAGGCCGTAGATACTGCCATTGCTGCCAAAAGGTCTACAGGTCTGGCAGTAGGTCTGGGGTGCGCAGCCGTAGAGAGTTGTGAGATTAAGCTGTTTACGGGCTGCTGTGATTTCACCGGTGACGCGGAGGCCACTGCCATAGTCGAAGGTTGAATCTTGAGATCCTACTGCGTGGTAGGCAAATGTGAGGCGGTTCCAGTCCAGGTATCTTCGGGAGTAGACAAGGGAGCTGGAGGTGGTGTTTGTGGCAGCAGGTAATGAAGCTGATGCAGATGCAGTAGCGTTTTTGACGGCCTTCCGTGTGGGGTTTGGCACTCCTCGAGGTTTCATATTGCCTTTGAAAGTGCTGGAATTAATTCCACTCATGGACAGGAAGCCCAAGGTCTCGCAGTATCGGCCGCTCCCAAGAGCAGTGGAGGAGCTATCATAGATCTGAAAGTCGCGAATGTGGTTGTGACCGCCGAAAAGCTGTATTGGAGTGTTTGGCCGCATCTTTCTGATGGTGGATTGAATTAGACCGAAGGTGCTGCCGCCCGCTGTCGACCGAGCCGGGTTGTGTCCAATAACAAGAAAGAGATCAACTGGTTGGGTAGTGTTGACAGCGTTGAGAAACCATGACTGTTTAACCAAGTCTGCTGCTTTTGTGACTTTGGTCAAGTTCGTGTTGCCGGTAAAGTCATAAAGAACGCCAAAGGCCATGATCCGCAGACCATGCTCGGTGGTGAAGTAGCGATATTGCTTTCCAATGTACTCGAAGTTTTTAGTTGCGTTATTGAGAATCTGCACGTTGGACGTGACGTATCTGTCGCCATACTTCTTCGCAAACTGCGAGAACGTCTCGTAGGCCACTGTTGATACGTATAATTCGTGGTTACCAATGGTCAGGACATCGTAGTCGACCTCTTCGAATATAATATTGGAGATTGCGCCATTTGGAGAGGTTGCGTCGGAGAGTCCTGCGCCATCATGCAAGTCGCCTGATAGATACAGTCAGTGAAGTTGCTCGCGTTGTCTTTGATGATTGGGCCTCGTACCTGTGTCAAGCAGCAACAGATCCACACCCAGATTACCGGCTTTCTGCTTCATGCGCCGGGTGAAAGTGACATAGTCACCCCAGTCGGCGCCATAGTTCTGTTCCTTGAGGTGTCCTTCCAACCAGCCGTGAGTGTCAGTGGTGTGGAGGAAATTCAGCTGTCCCCATTCTAGCGGTGCTCGAGGACCGTTCGTGGCATTCAACGCCTCAGGTTGTTGGCGGCGTACAAGTCTGGTATGTACATCGTAGTCCGCTGGACCGTAGCAAGAGTCACAAGCGAATGCAGCAGTAGCTGACAGCAAAACAGAAAGAATGGATTGAGGATGCATGGTCACTTGTCTCTGCAGGGACGAACTACGACCACGCTTTGGACTCGGTGCAAACGCAGAGAAACGAGTGAACTGACCGCGAGGGAAGAAGAAAAACTCGTTGACCAGAAGGAAAACAGCAGCATCTTCGAGGCAAGGAAGCGATGCAGCAGGGGAGCGCGAGCTCTCTCCACCCTTCCGACCTTGTGCAAGATCGTCAGGGCGGAGAAGATGCTGGCCAAGCGATAAGGTCGGAGGACCAATTGAACCCTCCACGTGGAGCTTACCGTTGAGAATCGAGACGCGCTCTGCATGAGAGTCCCGGCACGGTTACCACATATGGTGAAATCTCCTACTTCGAGATGAATCATCTCGCTCGAGCCAGGGCCGTGGTGAAGGTCTGGACAGAGATTGGTTGGTGGTTGTTCTGCCATGATGGCGAGGCGAAGAGGGATCGGATCGAGGCATGCGAGGACCTGGCCAACCTGACCGAGCTAATAACACCTCACAGAGACAAGTTACGATATTGAAAGTCTCAAGGACGAACTGCAGAATCGGATACTCCTGGCAGTCAGATCAATATAGATACACCCAAGGTCAACGCCCACCTAGGCGCAATCTGAAATTTTGGATGCTATTCAACTCCACCAGTTCCCCTCAATCTGCCATGAAAGTTGGTCGAGGCATTCAACCGACCCTCGAGAGCATCTCTGCCTTTCTTCGTGACTTGAAACGTAGTTACATCGGTTGCGTAGCTATCTTTGCCGTCGTCGGCCACGCATTTCGACACCCGGTGTCTGGAAGTTTTCGTGCCGAAGAAAAGCCGCGGCTCGCTCTTGGACCTCGGCTGTTCTCCTTCACGGCAGATTTCCTCCCCAGGGAGACTGTGACTCGATTCGACCTCTCTTGGAGTGGTCAGCTGTGGTCTTGATTCTCTGGTCCTCCTCCTCCTCCTCCTCCTGCGGCTCAGCGACTCTCCCAACCCAACTTTGACGCAATCAGTCCACCCGCCTGTTCCAAATCAACCCACCTCGTAACTCGAAGCAGTCGAAGAAGGGGAAGAAGAAGAAAAGATGTCCACGCCCGCAAAGCGGCGCCAAACCCTCATCAAACCCCCACCGCCCCTCCCCCACGCCTCCCCCATAGAAACCCTCCTACAGCTCCACCCCCTAACCGACATCTCGCCCACCACCTACACGAACGCCTACCCACTCTGGCATCCCCCCGGCGCCCGCGGCATCTACGGCGGCGCCGCGATCGCACAATCCCTCTCCGCCGCCCAAGCCACCATCCCAGCCTCCTTCGTCGTGCACTCCATGCACTGCTACTTCGTGTTGGCCGGCGACTCGGAGATACCCGTGGTGTATGAGGTGGAGCGGGTGCGGGATGGGCGGAGCTTCGTGACGAGGACGGTGCAGGCGAGGCAGCGGGGGAGGTGTATCTTTACGACTACGATTAGTTTTATGCGGGAGGGGAGTGGTGGGGAGGTGAGGGTGGAGCATCAGAGTGGTATGCCGCCGGATGTGGAGGTGCCGCCGGAGGGGAAGGGGAGGAGGGGCTCCTTGGCGGATGCGTCGATCGGGGGTGAGGATGGGTCGACGCCTTTTGAGAGTGTGAGGTGTAGGGTTTTTCAGGGGAGGGACGGGAGGCCGGAGGAGAAGAGGACGAGGCAGTGGATTAGGGCGAGGGGGAGGATCAGTGATGGAGAGGTGGGAAGTGAAAGGGGAAGTGAGGATGGGGTGGCAGCAGAGCAGAAGCATGATAACCATCAAGCCCATCTGTCGGCGTTGGCGTACATGTCCCATTCCTACTTCATCGGCACGGTGGCCCGAGTGCATAACCTCTTGCGCTTCTCGCAACGGTCAAACATTGAGACGACGCTGAGCAGGTTTCAAGGCTCCGACACGGACAGAGAGCGGAGGAGGGCGTATATGGAGAAGATCGCGCGGGAGGAAGAAGAGGAGCATGCTGCATGTGAGGCGACACGAGCTAGAGAGGGCCCGCAGCAGCACGTTGGCATGATGGTGTCGTTGGATCACTCCATCTACTTTCACAATCCGAAGAAGTTTCGAGCAGATGAATGGATGTTGACGGAGATGAATAGTCCGTGGGCTGGTGAAGGGCGGGGATTGGTTCTGCAGAGGATATGGAGCAAGGACGGGGTTTTGATTGCGACTTGTACGCAAGAAGCCCTGGTGAGGTTGAAGCAGGAGAAGGAAAGCAGGTTGTGATGTGGAGATCGGATTTAGTAAAGATTTACATTGTATCCCCCATTCGACATATATGCAGAACAATCCAACACTTCTTCTGTTCAGCAGAATTTCCCATAACTTGCTCCAATTCCATGTCGATTGGACGCCTTCCTCATTCCCACCCTGACGCACGGTCATCTCGCTCTGTCTTCTATCTTCTTTCTCTTCGGCCGCTTCTTTCTCATTCATCTCCTTCAAAAACTGACAGAACCGACTGTTCTCCCGTATTCTGTCCCCATTTCCAATGAATACGAACGGTATGACAGCCATCCCGAGACTGATGAATGCAAGAAGCGACCCGGCCCAATGTATACCCAATGTGGTATACATGGGTCTAGCCGCAAGTGGTAAGAGCGCGCCGAAGACACTCCTACAAGTCGAAGCAATGCCATTGGCGCTGGCTGCGAAGACTTGGTAGGCATCGGTGAGGTAATTGAGTATGGCCATGAAGATGGGTAGATATCCGATACCGAAAATTAGTCCAGAGATCATTGGTACGATCCAATGTACTTGACTATTGGCAGACCAAGCCAGCCAGAAAATGCCGATTACGTTGAAGGGACCGCCCAGGCAAGCAAGTGGAAGGCGACGATATTCTTCCTGCTCTGCCCAAGTAGCGTGACGTTTTTGTGCTCGAGCGAGGTAATTATCGTACCAGACGAAGATAAAAGCGCAAAGTACAGCTCCGACGCCAACTGGAGGAAGTCAGCATATGAGGCGGCGGCTAAGACTCCTGCAACTTACTCGGCATGAAAGCTAAACCAGAGATACCAGGGGTCATTTTGTAAATGCCTGGAGGACTTCAGCATATCTATGCGGTCGCCTTCTCAATATTGACGGCTGACTTTTAGGTCCTTGAAATATGATGGGATATGCTTGAAAGTATAAATAAAAAATGCCATATGCCAACGACAGATATAAACAGCTAAATAGAACAATTGACTCATGGAGGCGCATTCGAAATGGTCTAGTCAAGACAACAGTAACCATGTGGCGAGGTCTTCTCTTCTCGAGCTCTGAAAGAGCGACTAGTTCCCGGTTTCCAGTCTGCTGTCGCAGCTTTCGGGCTCTTCGATGCAGCGAAATTGGCAGATAGGTCTCGGGTAAGGCGATCAAGAACAATGATGTGAATTCTGCTAAAACAAGACCAAACCAAAATGTCCATCTCCAGCTAAAGGTGGAGAGAAACCCAGAGATGAAAGGCCCCATGACAGGACCAAATGTCGTTGCAGCCATGAAATACGCCATTGCTTCTCCCCGTGTTCGTGGATCTTGGTATATATCAGCATACAAATCACCTACCACCGCGATAGGGGCTGATGCCGTCACCCCACATAGGAGACGAAAGACCAGAAAGGCTGGCCAGTTGGGTGCCAATGCACATCCCAAGGTGAATGCGATGTACACAATGAATGTGGAAAGCATGAGGTCATCTGCCGTAGGACTCGCTAAGAGGTCCGCATAACAATGGTCCGACAGCATAGCCAATCAAGAAAACAGCTATAGGCAGAACTCGCTCCTCTTGGTTTGTGATGGACCAATACTCCGCAATGAAAGTGATGGCTCCACTTGGCAGAGAGGAGACGATGGTGCTGTTTATGACGCTCAGGATACCAGCAAGCACAACGAGGAGCTTCTTCTTCTGTATGAATGCATCAGTATAGCAGGTATCTGACGAGCGGAGTCATGTTCACCTTCGGCCATTTGTGAAGATGCTCGGGATCGTTGATTTAAAAGTGACGATGTTCTCCTTCAACGGTTTTGGCGCGTCACTGAGAGCAACTGCAGTCTTCTTCTCCTTGTCCGTCCCATCGTTGACTGCGAGAGAAGTAGCCCCACCAACCAGAGTATGACTGCCTGACCTTGTCAATACTGACCTACTTACCTTGGCTGGGTCGGACTTACTCGCCGAATGCTGTGTTTGCACATTATCCTTGGTCAGCCTTGCATTGAGACTCAGCTTCACAGGATAGCATTGCAACATATGATGAACAAGAAAGGAAATGCATAGATGACTCAAGCGCTGTGCTCAGAAGAATGAGAACGCCATATTACTAAGTACTGGCTAGGGTCTCGAAGCATGATGATCGACAGGATGTCACTCAGCAGATCGCTTATCCTACTTCTCGAGGAAGCCGTTGCTGAGATGCTAATAGAGTAAATCGGTTTACATGTTGACGCGGAATGAAGTCCGAGAGTGGGTAACGCAAGCACACAAAGTGTCAAAGCTTTTGACGATTGGACCTTCAGTGAGCGTAGACTAACTAACTAAGTCCCGGGCCTTTCCACACCATATTAAGCTGCTAAGATGACAGAATTCCTGACACAGCCTTCACACGAGGAAAGGACAGAACTTCTGCTCTAGCACGTACACGGAGAGATATTTACCCTGAGAGCAGCATAAGTTATTGGTTTGCCCAATATAAGGCCGGATGGCGCTGCAACCTTGCTCACAGTTGCAAAATAGCGAATATAATATCGGTCAGGTTCCGTATGTATAAAGATGACTACGATCAGCAGTCCTAGTAAAGATTCGTAGTCCAAGGTACTAATATCGCATCAGATAAATTGTATTAGATCCACGAAACGAAGATTAGTGTTAATTGGAGCGACCACGGGTATATTGATAAACCCCACAATACGCCTGTAGCAAAGCTTAGTGAAGGCCTACTACCCAAAATCAAACGTCCTGATCAGACTCGCCATAGTAGTGCCCAGAGAAGATGGTTAATGTTATCGCTCAACATCAAACGAGACTTTGCGTTCTGGCCTCTTCATGGCCGCTCCTCGGAGCACTTTGTGTTCCACCTCCTGATCGCTCACTTATGACCTCATCCACCCATGTGCTGGGACTGTCTGGCTTCTCCTCCCCACTCCGTAGGCTCTCGCTGCTGCTTCTTCTGTCCTGCAACGCCGCGGTCTGGTTTGGTGAGGATGGCAGCTCAGCTTCTCTGTGACTGTCGCCAGTTCTTTGGTGTTGTAATTGCTTTTCTGTGTCTTTTGCATGTTCTTTTTCCAGTTCAGAGTATCTGTCCGCGTAAGCTTTGCGCTTCCTCTCTTTCTTCTCCTCGCGCTTTGTCTTGATCTTGTCGTAGGTGAGATACGCGGCTCCAAATATCAAGGATGCCATCGTAGGCTCGAGGAGTCCTGAATAAGATGGTTCAGGTAAATCGGGGTCAACGCGGGTTTCGCGAAAAGAGTTCAAGGAGAAGGAGCAGGAAGGCTCACGTGCAGTAATAGCACGGTTTGGTGTCTTCCAGAACAATTAGGGATGTAGCAAAGGTGTGATTTGATGACCCAACTAGCTTCCAAATGCGAGAGTAGAGTGGCGCAAGATCAGGTTCAAAGTCGGGACAGACGAATGTATTGTTAATTTCTGCAGTTACTATGCTCGTAATCAATATATTTTGAAAAGAACACTTGCTTCCACAAGAATCCGCAGGGGTGGGCGCAGCCAGAGTTCTCCTAGTCTTGCTATCGTCATAGACTTCAGCCAACGATGCTTGAATCTCTCCAGAGTTGCCAAGCCTCTGCTATCTGCGCCACTTCAGATTCCGTGGCTGGGTTCAAGATCGAAGCAGATTGTTCCTTTCCGACTACCAGCCATAGAAAAGCACCAATCGAGCAAGTGTATTGTGAGGAAAAGAGCGTCTACTAAACATTGAAATACCTAGCTGTGGAAGCAAACGCATACCTTCTCAGGACCATTCGTCAAGCCCCGTGAGAACCATCTCCATTCGTCCTGCCGCTTGAAATATGAAGGAGTGTGATTTGTAAAGCACTAACACTACCAGTGTCTCCCACGTACCTATTCAGTCAGTCATGCCTCCAGCGCAAATTGCTTCATGTACTTGAAGTCGTCCATATTCTTGTCTACAGTCTCCCGGATGACTTTGGCCGCTTTTGCACCGTACTTCTCATTCCACTCTGCATCCCATTCCGACTCGGTTTTGCCTTTCTTCTTCTGTAATGATTAGCAAAGGTGCTCACCGCTCTCGCTTTCAAAACAGAAGCTCGAGCTCGATGAGAGAAATGGTACTCACATGCGCACGAGGCTTCAGCTCTTTGGAGTGTATTGCATCTTCATGGAAGCCCTTCCATTTTTCGAATGCTTCTTTTGCGTAAGTTTGATGCTCCTCACTATCCCAGTTGAGCATCTCTGGCTCGTACTTCATCCCGACGCTTTTGCAGTATGCCTCGATCATGCCAGCCGGGTCATCGAGTAGGTCATCCGCATCCAGAACACAAATATCTACTCCATCGGGCTTGAAGCCGTTGACCGGCGCTTTCCCAGAACCAACGATCTTCCCGTTCAGCTGCGGACCAACATGACCAATCTTTCGTAAATAGTCGAAGACTCTGCGAACTTCGTCGTATCCAGCTTCAGATGGGTCGAATTCGTGGAATCCTGTGACATCGTCAAGAGGCGGGATAGTACACCGATAGTACGACGGAATGCTCGAGTGAGGGTCACGAATAAGAAAAGTGAAGTGAAATTTTGCGAGCATTTCGGCCGGGATGATGGTTGGATTGTCTGGCTCGGCTTCGGTACCAAAAGGATAGGGCGCTTTCGCAGTACCATTTATGCCGTTCACTTCTGCCGACTTGTGACCGTTGGTGCCCACTCCACGTTTGATGCGTTGCAACGAAGGCGCAATTGTCGCTGGCTTTCCACTGGGAGGGACTAAGTAATGGATAATGTCCTTAATGAAGATACGTTTGCCCTTGAGAAGTGTAAGTCTGCATCGCATTTCCAAGACCATAAGTCGTAAGTATCAGTCCAGAGGAGACTTGCTACATCACACGACATCGAGGTAAAAAGCAGAAAGGTCAAAGATAGACTTCGAAAGCAATTCGAGCGCAGTGACGCTGACTAACAGATGACTGTGCCTTTATCCGCAAGCGATAGGTGATTCTTGGGGCACCACAGTATGTTCTTCGTAGGAGAGGGGCATGGGATGTGCAAAAGAATGAAAGGACAGATAAGAGATTTCTCTTGGCAGGGAAAGAATCAGACCTCAGATTCTCTGTGCTCGATGTGGTCGAAGATCGTCTGAAAGGTCGCGTTACTGAAACCGCTTTCTTCCCTCGCTTTCACATCATCCTCAAATCTAGAACTGAGTCTTTCTGGGCCAAAATAGAAAGCGTCCCCAAAGGGTTCGTGAACACAATTGAGCGTGTCACGACGGGTCATGAAAACCTAGTACTCCGTTAGATAGCTCAGGGTATCTTCCCAAGCATTCCAGGTTGACTCGCCCTCTCAAAAGCTGTGGAACAAGCACGAGGGTGGGTAGCCACGAATATAGGTCTGGTTGACATGATTCCCTGAAACAGCCGGGAAGGTGGAGCTATGCTACAAGCTCAGCTTGACTGCTGACGAAAAGTGAGTCTGTAAAGGGTCAATGTCGGTTGTCGTTCCGATTGCCGTTCTACACGGAGAACAATGACTTGAGGAAGGATATAGTAAGGGTTCTGGAGGAGGGTTGTGACTGCATTATGTACGGTTGCTAGTGCCCTCCTGACGGGAACGACCCCCACGAGTGGCGTCGGTTCCAGAGGCCTGGAATGGTCCTCTGAGGACCATACTGTCGAACAGGGTCGTCATTGTGGACGTTGGCATGGTCAGGACTGACTGTAAGTGGATCGTTGGAAGTCATGATGGCAAGGCTGCCGTCCTGGTGGCTCTGGTCCCTGGATGGTATGCAGAAGTTTCAAAATCCTGCCCCGCAGCCCGCCCCACGAATCGCCGAAAAGGCAGGGAAAAGATCGGATCTGCATCTTCAGTTGACAGGCAGACGTCACATACTGGCACACGGTCGACGCTAGATATTGCAAGGGTGCTTTCGCAGGTGTCGCGGCGGCGTGAGCTTTGGTTGTGCGGCAATCCTACTGGCAGAGCTCTCAGATGTCCCGGATTCAAGGTGTTTCCAGGCCGCATCTCGTTGGGGAGGTGGGACATGCAGCTTACGATGAAACTATTTCGGAGGCACTCATTGCATGTGAAGAGCGGCTTGCACATAGAGGGTGTAATACTTTCGTTCGTACTGAGGGATTGCCATTTCATTGCACCGATTTCCTTCGAAACACAATGCCAGTAGAAGCGCAATCAGCCTACTCAGAGTAGAATGGGTATAGAGTATGGGAAGGTCAGATCATGTTGCGTGAGAAAGCGAAGGGCGCACCAGCCAAAGAGTCGGAATTTCACCAGTGGCTGTGGGAGCAAAGTTGAGGCCGTAGGGCCGAGATCGCCCCCCACGTTGTGAGTCCCCAGCAAGGCGAGACCGGTCAGCACTGGGGTATCTTGAAGTCCTGGTGGATGAAAGCTGTGGCTCGTCACCACAGATACAGCTTTCCACGCCGGACGGACCTTGAGTGCTGGAATTGCGATTCTGCGCCGTTGCATAGTTGAGAGACCGCTCGTCATTGTGTGAATAGACTCGATGTCTGACCTTGATGTACGAGTAGTGCTTGGGAGTTGAGACCGGTGCACACCGCTCTCAGCGACGGAGGAAGAGTGTGTGCGTGCGCGTTGGCGGTACCGCAGTCAATGATCGAGATTGCTGCTTGCGGCCACGCCCGTTTGCATCTCCGTTGGTCAATCATAACAACTCCAGATAACCTGGCTCGCTCGCTCGCTCGGCCATCACACTAAAACATGGCACGACTCGTCTCAACCAGGAAAATCTCCCCAAAGTGACATCCTACGTACCTCCTACTCTACTTCGTGTCTTCGCCTTGACACTCTTTACCTTTTCTTTCAGTTCCACGCGTCTGCTATGTTTGGGGCACAGAAGGACAGCATGGCTGCTGCCAGCAAAAGCGAACATCCTCCTCATCCCTTTTACCCCATCGGGGTCGAGATCGTCGGCTACCTAGCGAATAGATGGTCCGTACCAGCCCTGCTTGGCATCTTCCTCGGAGGATGGCTTGTTATCCTGGCATTGACGTGGGCTTCGGTTTCCTGGTTCTTGCCCAGGCTTCGTCAAGCTGACAAACTCATCATTTTATGGTTCATTCTGAGTGAGGCACGCTCCATGCATGAGATACATTCGCCTACTGATCACCATTCACAAAAGGCGGAACAATCCACTTCTTCTTCGAGGGCTATTTTGCCCTCAACCACACGCGCATGGGGGCTGCGCAAGACCTGTTCGGCCAACTATGGAAGGAATATGCGCTCTCCGACTCGAGATACCTTACCTCGGATCCATTTGTGCTCTGCATGGAATCTATCACCGCGGTACGATCCTCGATCAAGGCAGGGCTTCTTACGGGAACTGACGTGCTCTGCAGCTTTGCTGGGGTCCTCTGTCCTTCTGTACAGCGTACATGATTACTGTCAATCACCCTCTTCGATATCCACTTCAAGCAGTGGTGTCTCTTGGCCAGATATATGGCGACATCCTATACTATGCAACCAGCATGTTTGATCATTACCATAAGGATTTGACATATTGTCGACCAGAAGCCTACTATTTTTGGGTCTACTTCTTTTTTATGAACTTCATCTGGATTGTCATTCCTGGCGGTCAGAAATTCGGCGCTTGCTTTGTTTCCCCACTAACCTCTTCACAGGTCTTCTCTACCAGAGTATTGCAGCGACGTCAAAGGCATTCTCGGCTCTTCACAACATGTCAAATATTCCTCAGGCGAACGGTGCTGCCAGAAAACCCAGTGCGAATAGACATGTGAAGAGCTCATAGACACAATGCGACGACTGGTTGGTCGTAGAGCTCTTGTAATGTGTGCTTTGCAACGGAACCCCCCCTTTGACAATGCAGCTGGTTTTAACATGACTGGAGGCTGGTCTCTAATTCTTTCACTACCTCGGCAGAAGTAGATTGCGTATTGACCACTCGAGCTTGCTTTTTAGATAGATGGAGGGATCAATACCTGGGTCGTTTGTACATAGGTGCAGGAATCAAGCTTTTTACGGCAAACCACGCAAGGGGTCCATGCCTCTTGGAATGCCGCATGAATCGCCAAACAGTAAACAAAACAAAGCGAAGGCATACCGGTTGCCACCGCTTCTGTATGAGAGTGCGGTAGGATTATGGTTGAGCGAGAAGACTGCACGCGGGAAAGAGAACTCCCTGCTGCCAACATATAAATCTAGATCTACATCTACACAACAAATCGTACTTGCTAGACGCCGCTAACTGGTTAGTTGATGCAAAACCAACACCTACGCCACACGGCAGCGCACGCAACGTGTCAAGGTTTCCGACCAGCCGGCTGCCTGAGCAACGTCTGGCCTGCGGGATTCGCGACGGGACCATCATTAATGACTAGTGCTCGTACTGAACACGCAATTCCCAACCTGTGCACTTCATCTTCAAGCTACCTTTGCATGGTATAGCGTGCGCGTTATTCTTGGTTATCAGAGGTGATCTCCTTTCCGACAGTGAATTACTGTGCAATCACAATCATGCCCAATCGTCTGTAAACAGAACACTACCACCCCGTGTTATTCAACACTCAGCAGTCTTCAAAGCTCGAGCCTCCAGACCGAAACACGCACCGGTTCCAGATGAGACAACACGCAGCCCTCTTGATTGGTGATGTGTCAAGCCAATTGATCAGGTAGCGGCTGAATCGTACTGCTCTTGCAATGCCGGCGAGCCCTGCAACACCTCGCCGCTCGTCAAAGAACCGCCGCAGTGCACCTGTCACCCCAGCTCGCCACGATGCAATACATCCCAAGCCTCTAGGTTCGTCTGACTCCAATTCGGTCAGGGACCGCATTCGACAATGGCAAGAGCAAGGAGCAAAGGTTGTTTCCTCGCCAGCCCCAAGCGACATCTCGGTCGCGGCGGATGAGAATGCTGGTGTGGAGACGCCACTTTCCACGCCACTACGCGGAAAGGAATTTGTCAGAGGTGCAGACTCGACACCACGGAGGAAGGGTAGTCGTTGGGTAGACCCAGACAATAAAGAATGGATCCGGGAAGCGCGCAGCAGTAGCACACCCAGAAAGCGCGTAATCAGTGATGAGCATTGGAAGAAGAAGCAGAAACGGTTGCCACGATCCGGTCAGTCTGCTTCGAGGCAGGATACACAGCAGGAGAAGCGTCCTGCAGATGCACCCCGAGGCACCTCGTCAAAGATAGAGAGGGACGAAAAGCGACAGCGAAGGAAGAATGTCAGGTCCAGTGGTGGGAGCGGCACGCTGTATGATGAAACTGCTGAGATCGAGCTTGACACTACTCCACCATTTCCAAGGAGACATTCTGGGAAGGAAGAACGGATGCGTCAATCAGACCTAGACAGCGGAGTGGATGACGATCTTCCCAGAAGACTTCAGAAAAGAGTGTCCCCGACGCAGTCTTTCAAAGAATACAGAAAGAGCCTGAGCGTCTCCCCACAGACAGATGAGATGCCCGTCCGGCGGAGCCAGAATCCCGAGACGCTGGACGGGTCACCGAAAGTAGCACAGGGATCCTTCGATGGGCCAACTGGTAGTATTCGGTCTCGAAAGAGTGGGATCATCAGCCAAGCTAAGGAGATGTTCTCCCGGACTGACCCAGTGCAGCCAACACCGCAGAGACTACCAAGTATTGAGGCATGGCTGGACGAACAGCCAGATCCGTTCGTCGATGGTATTCCTGAACCAGTCGAGATCCCAGCACCTCTAAAGACGCGATCCAGTAAACAAAAGGTCCACAGTAGCCCGGAAAATGTGGAAGATCCCAATAAGATCTGGAATTATAGCATGTCGGAAGATCACAAGCCAGATCGAGTCACCAGTACAGGAGGGAGAAGACGGAGAAGGTCTCGCAGATCCCAAGATGCTGCCGATGCAGAAATACCGGAGAATGCAGATATTACTCGAGTATCCGAGAATACGCGGCGAGTCTCTCCAAGATCACAAGACAGAGATCCAGGTCTACAAGAGGTATCTCCGAGTGGACTAAAGAGGAGAGGCGCCAGAGCCTTACGTGCACGGACGGGCTCATCAGCTGTGAAACAGGCAATTCCAGAGCACGAATCGAAACCTACAGGGAGAGCTCCAATCTCACCAGCAAACGTTGAGAGAGAGCTTTCTGCGTCAAGAGAAGTACAACCAAGACCCGTGAGGCCTTGTCCGCCAACAGGCATGCATCGTCTCTCCACGATAGCTTCGGTTGAGACGTTTCAGCCACAAATAGAAGCTGGACCTGATACAGACATGCTGGCAAGAGAGGGCAACGGTCTGCAACGCCGATTAACAACTCACGAAGACCTCATGTCCGTGCTCTCTCTGCCTAGAGCCGGAGGCAGTATCAAGTCAGCAAGAAGTGTTCGTACTGCGAAGAGCCGGAATTCTACAGCGACTCTAGGTGATGTCTTTGAGGAGCTGGAGGTAGATGAGGCCAAGTACATGCGAGAGCTCAAAACGCTGGTTGATGGTGTAATTCCCGTGCTCTTACAGTGTGTTCTGTCAAAATCGGATTCAGCCGCTGCGGCTGGTCTTTTTTCCTCTTCTGGTAGCGCTCGCGATGATTTGAATTTCACTAAACCCATCGTTGATATGGGAGTGGCTCTAGAGCGGCTCAAAACACTGCACAGGCGCATCCCAACCCGTGATCTTACCTCACTTCTTTCTTGGGCGCAGAGTGCTTACAAAGTTTATACTGAGTACTTGAAAGCTTGGAGATTGGGCTTTCAGGACGTTGTTGTCAATCTTGCTCCTCCTGACGAACACAAACGAACGGAAGTCGACGAGGGAATGGCAAGAGACGAGGATGGGGATGTGGTCAACAACAATGGGGAGAAAGTTGACGTCGCATATTTACTAAAGAGACCACTAGTGAGGATAAAAAATCTGGCAAGAGTCTTTGGGCGGGTCAAGATCCTTAAACCATCTTCAAAAGCCTCGATGGTGGCAGATGAATATGACGATCTGATCAAGACAGCACGCAGGAGGTCGAATGAGGAACAATCACGTCTAGAGGATGAAGCGGCTGCCAACATCGATGCAACAAAAGCCAGGGATTTCTGGACCCTAGCCGTGCTTTCAGGCGTTAGAATTGACCGGAGCAGAAGAGTGAAGGCTCGTGATTGTTTTAGTCTCACTGTTCATCACTCCAGTGGACAACGCCTTGACTGCCACACTGAGCTTCTTCTGCGCGACAACCAACCCGGACTTACAGCAGGTGGCGATCTTTTGATCTGTGAGGTGGAAAACAATGGAAAATGGCTCTTATTTCCCCCACTCGAGACGGGCTCGATATCTGCACGATATGGTGATAATGATGGTGAGATTGTTGTCATGGTCCGTGGTCTCGCCAGCCATGTGCGCGAATGGCACGAGCTCCTTCTACTGAAGACCAGCGATATCGAAACAGCCTCAGAATGGATGAACATGCTCGCTACACAGCCATTGCCGCCCAAAATAAATCGATCTTCGAGTTTCATCAGCAGACATGACACAGGTGGGATCACTTTGCCGCAAGATTTGACACCTGCTGGAAAGCGTCTGCCACCAAGACCTCGATCTCCTAGTCCTAAGGAGATCGAGGTACCGATCGGTGAGCCGTCCATTATTGGGAACGATGAGCACGAAAGACCAAGTACAGCTCCTAGTGTCTACCAGCATCAACACCTATCTCGATCCCAGCTGGAGGTCATGTCTCGCGAGCACTCCCTTCCTCAATTGCCAACCAGCAAAGAACCCAAAACAGCGCCAGACCTACCAGATCCATCGCTTGAGTACGAGCAAGTTTCATCACCTCATGCTCCTTCGTCCAATCCTTCAAGTCCCGGTTTGAGGCGCGGGAAAGCGGCGGCAAGAAGGCAAACTCGGCAAGGGGAGAGCGCTCCCAGCAGTCCTCTCGTCGCCAGCTCTCCAACAATTTCTAACCAACATGGGCCTAGTACTGGCACTCGCAAGATAAGTCGCACGGATGATGCCTCAAGAGAATGGATGAGCTCGCCAGATATAGAAAGAGCTGCATCACCAGATCGAGAAGAGAGCGGCATTCAAGATGTCTCCCAACAGAGTCCTGGTTCCAAGCCTCGAAGACCACGGTATCACCGTGCAATCTCTTCTACCCCTTCCAAAGAGCTGCCGACCGTCCACCGGCTTCGGCCAAGCAGTCCAGTAAGCACACCCCTAACACAGTCAATTCAAGATCAGTGGTCCGCCGTATCTGGTGTGCAAAAGAAGTTGAAACAGGGAAAGACCCCGACCAAGGCTCCTTCAAGGGAAGACGATAGTAGCCGTCAGCTGTCGCATCCTAGCACACCCTTTGCAGACGATATCCCGACTCCACCACCTCAGCGATCTCGAAGCCATTCTCCATCATCGCCCGAAACTGCCGAGGCAGCACCAGCGCCTCCTCTACATTGTTCGTCTCCTCGCCGAGAACGAGCCAGACTCATGCCTACCCTCAAACCTCAAACACAATCGTCGCCACGTATAGGTCGCCGTGATGATCGCCGTTCGTCTTCACCTCTTAAGCACGAATACGCACCTTCCACAGCATCCGGGTCTGGTGAGTCTGACGATGAGTCGATCGCTTCCTCGTCGTCCGAGACGTCCGAGGATGGCATGTTCGAGCAAGGTGATAAGCATACACCCTTACCATCTGTGAAACCGGGCGATTTGCGAAGAACAGGCAAAGTCTCGCCCCCAGCTTCGTTACCTAATCTCCCAGCTGGTACACTAGCTCCTTCAAACTCGGCTTCTCAAGCTCCCTACAGGACTGTTCCCCACCTCGCCCTCCAACCGAACGCGCCAACTTGCAAGACGATTGCGACCGTGTGCTCTTGGTCGGACAAAGGGGTATGGGAGAGCTTGTACCCTGACGAGTGCTCTATCGTTGTCTCGCCGGGTCTGATCGAAGCGTATGAGATGTCTGCAGCTCACAGTGGTGCCAGAACCTTTAACGACGATGGGACGATATCGGAAGGTTCCTCGTATGCAGAGACTGATGACCAGGGTATTCGACCGCTGGTCGCATTTGAGCTGACACCACTGGTACCACTTCGTCGTGGAACTGCATTGGACATCTCCATCCGATCACCACCTACTGCAAGGTCGAAAGTCAAGACAAGCACCAATGTGATGTTTCGCTCTCGTAATGCAGAGGAGTGTGAAGCACTGTACGCCATGATCAACCATGCCAGAATCAACAACCCAACCTGGATTGCTCTTGAGCAGGCCAGACCGAGAGAAATGCCGACTGTCACATTTAACACGGGACCAGGTTCGGCACGCCATTCCAGGTCAAGATCTAAATCTGGATCGTGGTTCGGATTCAGCAGTCAGGGCAAGAAATCATCCTATCGTGCTTCCTCCGCACCGATCTCCGGCTCTCCAAGCATTGGAGGTATGTCAGAGACCAGCGTTAGCAGCATGAGCAGTGCCCTCAGCGCCCTTCGCCGTTTCTCGGGTGGAGCAAATGGCGCAAAGGGCATGTTCAATCTCAATCGCAGCTCGGTGGTTCGCAAAGATGGGCGACTTGGCACGAGCGGTTCTGCATCTCTGTACTCCTCGTCAAGTGGGACAACAAGAACAGGCGGTTCGGGAAGCGGCGCCACGAGTCCTGCACCGAGTCAGCTAGGACTTGTACCTCCCACAGCAGATCAGGTATCAGCGTCGACGGCGACAGGTCCTGGTGGTACAATCAACAACATGAAGATCCGACTCTATGTTCGCGAGTCAGCTGCTCGGTGGAGAGACATGGGAGCGGCCAGATTGAGCGTCATGCCAGCTCCTGTCATATTTGATGGGAATGCCGATGGGAGCGCTACGCCAACAGACAATGATCCGTCACCGCCAGGAACTGCTGCTGGCTCACGCCCGTCTTCAACCTTCATGGTTGGACAGCCAGGTCCAGCGAGTGGACCTCGACTGCCGTCTTCAAACCACACTCCTCACCGGGTACATGGGAATGGTCACGAGAAGAGGGTGTTGATCACGGGGAAGGCGAAGGGAGAGGTGCTTCTAGACGCAACACTACACGAGAGTTGCTTTGAGCGCATTGCCAGGACGGGAATTGCTGTCAATGTTTGGGAGGAACACGAGGAAGTGGCGAAGAGTGGAGGCGTGGTTGGCGGGAAAGGGAGGACGTACATGGTCCAAATGAAAGGGGAGGCTGAAGCTGCCTGGTTGTTTGGGATGGTTGGACGACTCAGGTATTGAAAGACTGTCTTATTTTGTGCTGACCTTTTCTCGTCGGGGGCGGGAGCTTTGCCCTGTCCAGCCCTTTCGGCGGTACCTCCACGCCTGCGGTGGAGTACGGGCTCGTTTTTCTGTGTAATGCTGAATACCCGTGTGTAGATAGCCGACGCATCTGTTGTCCGTCCGAGGACCATATTGGTCTCCTGATTGTGGGACCTTCGAGATTACGATGAGTTCGAATTTGCTACGCGCTGTTTCGTTCTGTAAGACCGCTGATGTTCACTCGGAACACTTCCGTACGTTGCATGTAGAGACGTAGCCTTGAATCATGATCATCGAATACGACGCAGTGTCACGCCACTCTCCTTTGCCCGAAAGAGGTCGGTAACGTTCTGTCAGACGTACCGGTTGGTCAGTGCCGACAGAGGACGCTGGGAGCCCTGTACCAGGACGGGCAACAAAACAGAGCTGGATGCCCTTGATCGGGGCAGATCAGATTGGGCATCTGGCTGGCTCCCCTGGCTGTTCCCCAGAAAGCTGACCGATCATCCAGAGCGGTGGTTCTGGTCTCTGGTTGCGATCTTCTAGGCCTGGCAAGCCTCCACTTTATTTAGACACAAAACCTCGCCACCACCGCTCGCTCGCGCTCCTTTACGACTGGCTCAACGAACAGCCTCATGCAAGCTTCTCAACGCTGATCCCCTCCAAGCTCGTCCGGAAGGAGTCTTGACTCTGACCACGCAACAGCCGAATGCACGCACCCTCACTGAACGGCAGAGCCAGGCACACCGTGGAAGCGTGCTTCACCGAGGGAGCTCTCACCTGCGGCGCTGCTGCTGCTACTCCGTACTCTACGTCTCGGTGCAGAGGGTGCTCAAGCAGATCTGGCCAAGCGCCGCCAAGTCATCTCACTCTTCAACTCTCACATTTCTCTCACTTCGACCCTCATCCACTCACCCATTCAACACAACACGATTCTTTTGTGAGCAGGAATCTACTATGGATAAACCTGTTATATGGTTGCCTCGGAACCCATGTCCACCTGTCCCGTTTGACGTCAAGGCACGTATTGAGCAGCTCCGCAGCTATCTTGACCCAAATAATTCTCACTACCAACGTCCTCAACAACACGAGAACATCAAAGCTGTCATTAGACTCTATGAGGAGGGAAAGATCAATGGAGTCGACAGTGTCTACGTTCAGAGAGGAAAGATTATCGCCTTGGAAGACATTCTGAAAAACCCTGGTTCGATTTGGGCTGAAGGAATGTCCTATCAACGTGTCCAAAAATGTACATACGGTCATGGGCCTTTTGATGATACTACTCATGAAGTAAGTCATACCCTCTTTTTTTAATCTCAACACTCAGTTTTTCTTTTTAGATTCGTATGCATCTTCGGCTAATTCCTGAACTTGGAGGGGATGGAACATTCTGCGGTGTCATCGTCTTAAATGATACTGGCTCTAATATTTTTACCGTTTTCACCTCTGATTTCCAGCATCTCGGTAATACTCAAGAATATGATGGCTGGATAGGAGATGGTAGTGTTACGGATGCGAATGGTACAGCCACTGTCCTCCCACAGCTTATTGTACAAGTTCGGCTGGTAGACAATCATAGTGAGCCGTGGAGCGACTGGATTTTCGAGCGAGCGATAGTTCGAACACCGCATCCTTCTGTCGATCGGCTGTCGGGGCGGGGATTCAGGGACGTGTTCTATATAGGAACTGGACCAGGTAATCATGTCCTGGCTGTCAGCGCTAGCAAAGGCGGCCTAACAACGTTGCTTTAAGCCTTCAAACTTTTAGTAAAAAGCAGCGTCGGAGGGCTGCCAGAATTGGCACCCTTTGCACCCAGATATTAATTTACTCCGTACTGAAGGCAGATCATCTTTGGGTGGTGGCGTCAGGCCATCCGTCCGCCTCAACACTCCGTTACACCACAATACTGCGCTGTCTGACGAATACGAGCAGTGGACCTGCCAATGCATCCTAATGTACGGAGCGGGAACAGATGTCTCATACTAGTGGTAACCAGGTGCCTTTCTCTGGGCTTGATTCGACTGCCACCATGTTTGCGTAAGACATGCAAAGAAATATTGGTTACTCGTTGATAGTTCGCCAGGCTTGCCAATCCATGCCACGGGGCTTAAATTGGGCTAGCTGACATGGCTTGCATTTCCAGGCTTTTCTGTCATGGGAACGCCTGAGAGGTGTTCCTCATCCCACACTGGGCTATAATTCCTCAGCCCCCCCTCAGCTCGTGCTTGGGCCCCTGATAAGTGACCACGGCATTCTTCTGACCTATCTTCCCAGGACTTCCTCACTTATCGTTCGCTACTGCTCAATTCTTGCACAGTCTATTTCCTTCCTCCGTCAACACCTTGACCTCGAATCCTATCAAAAGATCCCCCCCAATCAACCAATATCATGCTTTCTCTCGGCAAAATCATCTTTGCTGCCACTGCACTTTTCGCAGCAGTTGTCTCCGCCTCTCCTGTGGCACAAACGGCTCACGATGTGAATGGGGTCACGCAGGCTATTGAAACCAAAATCCCCAAGACCAAAGTCTACAGCAAAGACCATGGTCCACTCCCAGTTCCCAAGATTATTCCTTCACCAGCCCCTTCACCACGCTATACCGCCCCTATCAAAATTGTGTCGGACTTGTGAAGGTCCCACCGGTGGAGGCTGCGTCCTGTCCTCATCCGGCGAACCTCAGGCCGTGTAATTTCGTTCACCGGACCCCCGCATTGGGCAATATCGAGCGAGGACGTTTGGATTCGAGACAGAGTGGACAGGCAGCTCAGTTGTGTCATCCCATGATGGTCTTGCTCCTGTTAGGGTGCAGCAGGCGGTGGCAACCGGTGGCCAAATGCGTTGAGAAAGAGTTGTGGGGATCTTGCAGGGCCAATTGTGGTATACTTTTCTTCAAAATAATACTGTCTGGATATGCATGTTGGGCGACACGATTCGAAAGCTTTGGATAGGGTGGGCGGCGTGAGAAGCAGTCCGTGCAGCAGGAGACGCTCGATTAAGGTTCATCATGTGAATATGAAGCTGTGCACGAGCGTATATGACCTGCTCTCTGCACGGTTCAACTCTATGGGCGACAAACAGCATCCAACCGAGTTCATGTACCTACTTCCAGTCGATGTCATGTTGTCCACCTTCTCCCTGGTCCTCTCCGCTTTGCCACATGATCGCCGTAAGGACGGGTCGTGCATGGTCCATTCATCAAGCCCATGGTATGTCAGCGGAGCCACTGGTGGCATACCCATCACCGACACCTCGCCACGAAAACATGTAGAAGACCAATCGTGCTAGAGGGCCCGAATATGATTCCCTTACTTGTTCCGGCGTGGCCATCCAGGCCCAACTTGCCCCAGCAGCCTAGAATCAGGGCCACCCTCTCAAGCCTAGTTAGCGCCATCTTCCCCTTGTTGATCTAGGCATCAGGCTGGCAGCCCGAATTCCCCATTCGGTTTCTCCATCACCGTTTGGTAGATGCATCAGAGATGTGTTCCTTGCTTTGAAACAGAGAGAGGAATGTAGCCTTGGTGAACAATGTGGTGAAACAATGACCGCCAGGCCAGTGCACGGGAGGCCGGAAACACAGAGGCCAGCGCAAGCTCGACCTCCATGACTCAGTGGGCAATACGTTTCATACTCATCCTGCCACACGCCACGTCGAAGGTTTCCGCAGTCGCTGCCAGCACAACACCTGATTCTAGCGAAGGCATCACCCGTTCACGGCGAGGGAAATGTGTTCTCAATCCTTCTCATGTGACTCATGCGGTTTGACTAATGACTGACTCCGACGCGTTGCCAATGGTACAGTCATGCTTTAAACTTAGGCAGAGTATATCATCTATTGCTGCGCGTCTTCTTGGTCCAATATCACCATCATCAATTTCTCCTGTCGTCTTCTGTTCCCTCGGTGGCTGGCACGCTCTGCGCGTCACCACAGCGTTTCTTTTCCTTCCCAAACTATGGCTCACAGACATAATCGCCGCCGCGCCAGACGCCCACCCTCACAAGCCAGCCCCACCCACAAGGGCACGTCCAATCGCCACTCGCTTGATCAGTTCATCGTATCGCAGCCTGGTATCGCCTCGGAAGCTTGTGCGCGGCAGAACCTCACCCAGACAGGCTCTCCTACCATTTCCAGTCCGCTGACGGCAGGCGCAACCATCCGCCATCGCTCAAATCTTCCAGCAAAGCTCTGGCAGAACCGTCTCCCAGCACGGCAGGACAGAGACCGCGCTCAAAGGGAGCAGGCCGCCAAGCTCGAGGCTCAGCAGATCCAATTGTTTGGTGGTGAACCGGGTGACGATGTCGAACTTTGCTTCAGGATGCTCGAGTATTTTGGTGGACTCGATTACATTACTTGACCAATCATCATGTGCAATCACATTCACACTCCTCCGGGTCTGGCGAGTCATCCGTGACCACCTTGCTTTTCTTGCGACCCTTTCCACTTAAGCCTAGCCGGCTTACCAACCCGGACTCAATCGTGGGAAGCGCCTCGGAGGAATGGACATATCTCCTGTCACGACTCGCAACAATGAAGGCACTTCCATGGCATAGTTCAGGGCGTGCCGGATTGGTCTATCGACCATGTCCATCACTCCAAGCGTCCGCTTCTCTCACCTGGTCGGCAACTGATCCTTGTCTCGACTCCCCTACTTCAAATCCATGTTCAAGTTGGCAATCAAGCGGTACGACTCAATCGTGGAAAGGAAGACTCTCGGAGGAATAGGAAATATCACTAGTCACGACTCGTAGCAATGAAGGCACCTCTTCTTGGAGAAAGTGCTCGATTGGTCTATATCGACTTGGTCCATCACTCTGACGGTTCGCTCCTCCACACCCTCATCGAGCCACTTGTTCACAACAGCCAACAATGGCTGGAAGAAAGAGAGCAATGCAGCAATCATGATTGACAGGTAGTTGGTTGAAGGCAGTCAGTCTCCTGCAGGACAGACTCGCCACCTCGCTGGCCAGCGCCGATTGCTGCCCTTACTCCTTCTTCTTCTTCTTGATGTTGTTGTTGTTGATGAGGAAGTTGAGCTAGATACGTCGACAGCGGTGCATGCGCCTACTTGAGTACTTGAGTGTCTAGGCATACATGCTATCCGCACACACACAACATACTTTCTCATACTTCCTTCCAATTGTCAATCTTTGCTGCATCGTGCCGCTCATCCAAGCCTTGGCATTTCCCATCATAGTCTCAGACCGGTACTTAGTCCAGCACAGCAGTTGAAGATGTTAATCTGCATGTTCCTCGTCCTTGGGTTTTTCCTTGCTTTCTCTCTTGGACCTACTTCACTACTTAACTTTTAAATTTTGATAAGGTGAGCCTCCGCCAAGCCATAATTTTCGGCTAGGCTCGATGGATGGATGGATGAGCTGGAAACCCAAACTGCTGTAACTACTTGCCTTCTTCTAATAATATACTTACTGACTTGCTGATATCCTAGGAGTACACGCACTTGATCAAGTACTACTGTCGTGGCCTTCGAAGATTACCAGCCAGAGAGAACTCCAGCCGCAGTTCAATGACGAGACAGTCTGTGAAGCTTTCATGAAGTACGGGCAATATTTTCAGCCATCGTAGAGGTCTTATTACTATAAGTATACTGCTAGCCCTTGGTTGGGGAAAGCTTCATGTGCTCTGAAGAAGCGCAATAATATATTACAATTCAGGGGGGTGGGGGGAACGACAGCAGAGTCAGTTTTGCTAGCTAGCTAGCTGCCACCGTGGAAGGTAGAGAGCCAAGATCGCAAAGTGGACCACCACAATCCATTCCAACAGCGCATCGAAATACCGCCTGGCAACCTTACCGAGAGAGCTGGCTCACCCAGGAAAGGGGGAACCGTTCCGGTGGTCAATATGAACCCGTGGAATGCTTAGACACCATTGTAGGACAGAGAGATCCGATTGTAAATCTCGCCATATTTGCGCCCACTTGACGGGCATTTTTGGTAATGGATGTATTTCCCGAGGATGACTAAATCTAGGAGGAGTCCCATCGCGTCAGCAGCCACTTTGAAGGCTCGTGGCCAGAGAGCGATGCTTTTGGATTATGTTCCACTGTAATAATTACCCATTTGCGTCGAATCGAACCTGCGTAAAGACTGGGTGGTGATGCACAACAGGGCCTTGGGAAGCGTCCTTGCGCTCCCGCTAAAGCGTCCCTGCTCCCTTTCCCAAACAGAACCGTCAGTCACCAATTCTAAGTTCGGGGTGTATATATCAACTCTGCAAAGTGTCATTCTTGGATAATGATAGTTAAATCGGTATCAAGTAAACGTGCTCAGGTGGACGCCTTAAAGTGCTCAATAAGTAGCTGATGTGGTGATTGGGACAAGATATGCTATAAAGAGCTTAATGGTTTTGTATCTGGGTAACGGAGGAGTAGGAGTAGGAGGAGGAGACGAAGCTTCCGCAGACGATCGAAATAGTGCCTGGAATGGCCCCCTACTTTCTTGGACACGTGCTCCAGGCTACGTGTGTTGCCTCACACTCTCTAAGAAAAAAGTGCCTGTACGCGTTTGCCCTGGCGTGAGAATGGAATGATATAGCCTTCGCGGTCTCTGTCATTGTGCCAAAGGCTACCTTTCTCCACTGCGCTTCACTATATTCGATTCACTCGTAGCTGCATATTTGTGAGCAGGGGATAGAAGGGGGTGCTATATCAGGAAGGCTGAGACCTACATTCGTGTTTGCCCACGCAGGCGTACGCGGAAGTTACTGTCCGGTCCACAGCCATGACAGACTTGAAGAAGAGAAACCATTCATAGCCTCGAAGGCTTTGCCTAGCACGCATGACGCCCCCGTTTCTCGCGGTCGTCAGGTTTCTTTTTCATGAGCAGCGGAGGCCTATAGAGCGAATCGTCGAGTTGTAGGTTTTTAGACCATCCGTGCTTCTGGAGGCCGCTGGGATCTGATAGAAAGATTTCCTATCGTTTTCTTTGGTGAGAAAGGCGAACCTAGCTCTGAACCTGAAAAGACATGTCGAGCATTAATCCGCTAAGGCCAATGGAACCTCCTTTAGGATTGGCGGAACGCCATAGTCGATGCTGTCTTGCTTGAGGGTTGGACATTTTCTGATGCCATGCTAAGTATGCGCTCATCTTCGCGAGTCTCGTTTTGCAGGACGTTTCGATGGTTCTTCATCCTCATCGGGCGGCTGCTCGACAGAAAGTCGCCCTCGCCTTGTGGACCTTGAAAGATGCGGGTCCCTTGGATCAGTATCGGTTCGTCGCACGCCTGGTGTGACAACAGTGCGCTGATCCCTAGAGTCAGTATAGGTCCGGGCCGTTATTCGATTCCGCTCGACCCGTTCATCTCGTGCTTGTCCAGTCCGCGAGTCTTGTGTCCGCGAGGCGTCTTGCGAAGGAGCACGACTTGGATCAGTCGTTGGCAAGGTCGAAGGACGCTGAGGTTCACTTATTGGCTGGTATGGTGGCTCTATCAATGAACCTTGCGTCTCGTAAATGATTTTGTTCTCTTGGCGATCGTACATTGGTACTGCTCGCGAAAACCGGCCTCCTGTCCCCACAAGCCCTGCCGACGGGTCCACGGTTGAATGGCTTGACTGAGAAGAGAAATTGCGCACACTTTGCCGACTGTCTGAAAGAATAGACCGCTCACGTGAACTCTGTGTTGCTGTGCTGTACAGGTCACTATCAGGTTGCTGGGAGAGGGAGAATTGGCGAAAACGGTCTGCCAAGGAGGTCTGCTGTTCAGACAGGGACCTTCGTTCAGGGAAGTCTGCGTACTGTGATTGTGACGTCGAGTGAAGTGTGTCAGGTGAAGGATAGCTTGGACTCCGCAACCGAGGCTGCTGTTCGCCCCCAGGGTAAGTTCTCTCGTACCCAGTATGAAACGGTGAGCGATTTGCTATAGCGATGGGTTCACGCTGATCGACAATTACGGACTGCTGACTGCTTTCGGTATTGGCGTGGCGGTCTTCCGGAGTCGCCATGCTGTCACTAGGGTTCTGTCGTATGCCTCTTGATTTTCGGACTTGCAGCCCTGGCTCCAAGTCTACCGGAGCCCAGTCTGGCATTCTGCTACCATACTTTCGTCGAAGCTTGAGAATTTGAGTCGAGTCCGCTTTGATGTTTGAAATGTATTCCTGCATCGTAGACGGTCAACATTTGAATTGCAAATTCCATATATTATACCATCACTCACCACAGTGGGCATCTGCTTGGCGTGTATGAGGTATCCTGATTGTCCCTGTAAGATGTTAGCGCCATTTCTGAATGCGAGGAAAGCGGTGCGAATAACATGAAATTCGGTAGGCCTCACGGTTCCCATCGGACCGTCCCGAGCCACATAAATCTTCAGCATTTCCAAATCGATGCCTGTCCCGGGCATGAAGTAGTCGCGAAAGCCTCCACTCTGACCGCCGGCGTCAGAAAACTCAGATTCGGTATTCCGATTTCGTGGATCAGCCTCGAGAGGGCAAGAACGAGGATGAGTCGCATGAGATTCTCGTGAAACAGCCTGTCCACTTCGAACGTGATCTCCAGCAACAAACAATCCGGATCGGTCGAAGTAGCCAAATCCACAAGGGCATGTTGTATCCCTCAAGTCTATACCAGGTTTGTACAACGGGCCACAGCCAGAAGGGCACATGTGGGGCGGTCAACCGAATGATGTTCGCGGTATTCCGATTATGCAACGAATAGCTGGTACGTGACACTGCGTCTTGTTGACTGCTTTCAGCTTTATTCGTGTAATGAAGCGAGCACACGAAGCAAAACAGCCCCATAAAATTTGATAAAATTGGGGTCAAGAAGACCAGCACATACTCGACCAATAACGATATATATATCATGCCCCGCCCAAGCAAGCTCGCCTTGTAAGGCAGTGAATAAGATGCCTTGCGCAGTGAAGATTAGCCGAGCATCTGGGGGCAGCACGCACCCATATTCCAAAAAGTGTAAGGCAACTTTGTGTAACGATAGTTCAAGCGATGATTGGAAGCCCTCCGGGTGGCCATTCTGCCCTAAATCTTTTCATCAAGTTTCATTGGTCGTCCCAGGGCAACGGGTGATCGAGGAGGTAGACTTTGTTCATGCAAAGCTGCTCAAACAATGTTTGTCGAGCTGATTCTTGAGCCGCACAAGTATTCCAATGTGTAGACATAGAATTGAAGTACTCGGGATGGAGCTGTTGTCAGCCTATGTAAGGGACCCAAGAGGGGACTCTTTTGGTGTTCCCAGTAGCAAACATGGGCAGCGATAATTCTGAGGCAGTTCAGATTGTCTGGGACCGGGCTGTTCGGGTGAGATTTCCATTCTGCCTGGCTGGCGGCCCGTTGTGCTCTCCAAGAGAGCATGATCGACGGGGTGATGATGTTGGGGCTCATTCTGATGCTTAGGCTCGTTGGCAGATTTTCAACACATCTTTGACCAAAGACGCCCGGAAAAGAATCCAGTCTGCGTCTAACTCACCTACTCAATACAAAGCCTCCAGTCTCGAGGAGCTAGTTCAAGCAACCGAAGAGGCGCACAGACAGTGTTACAACAAGCGCATTCCAGGAGCCGCGAAGTTCAAAACGGTCCTTCAGGCGGTCAATAAATACGCACTGGTTGCAGACGTGTTGATCCAACATCAGCCGCATATCACTGCAATTGTCTGGGGCTGCCTGCGCTTTCTGATCCAGGTTCGTAACCGTGTCTCTTGCCTTCGTCGCTGTACCAGAGGCTGACCCAGGCGCGGCCAGGTTAGTGTTGCCGAAATCGAGCTCGGAGAAGAGATAGGAAAGGTGCTGCAACATATATTGACACAAATTGGGCGCTACGAAATTGAAGCACAGCTCTTCTTCGACGAACCTCAGGTTTTTGGATTGCATCGCCGTTCTCTTCTCGCAGATCATCAATTATCTAGTTCGGGCTAATTGCCACGTCTCACAAACCAACCCAATTCGGTCCGCACGGGCCGCTTTCTCTAGCAAACTTAGCCAGATCCCAGTCGCGATTGATCGGTGCGCTCTGAATCTAGATCGTGAGATCAGGACGGCGTCGGGCGCGCGGCTGTCCAGGTCTGGCAAGGCTGCGGAAGTCGAGTTTGCAAAGCAGGAGGCGTTCCGTGAAGGTTGTGCCGTCTCCTCAACCTTCTAGCAGGGTCTGATACTAACTACAGCAGAATGCCGAGCTACTTTGGGTCGAATCGACGCTCTAGATCCCAAAGAAGAAATTACTGGTGAGGCCTAGGAGATAGCAAAACACTGAAGCGTGCTGAAAGGTGCAGAATTGAGGAAGATGTTGGTTGACCTTTCGAATTGTTTCCGACCACGAAGAAGAGGTATTTATTCTAGTATAGCTGGCAAAGGAAGAGCTGATATATGGCCGTGCAAGAATACCAGGAAGAGGTCACCGCCGCTGTCCAATGGCTGAAAGGTGAAGCACCAAGAAGGGACCTCGTTCCTCAACGTGAACTGGGGACGTGTGAGTGGATATTGAGTAAAAAGCAATACCAATGGTGGATGGAGACAAAATGCAAGGATTGTCTGTGGATTCATGGAATTCCTGGTAAGATGCACCGGTCGAGGCTTATTGACATTGATGACGGGACGCATCTTGGTCACGGTGCCCCCTTAGTATCTCGTCATTGTTGTCACCAGGCCTCGGGTCTCACTACGCTCGGCTGAGCTTTCTAATGCCTTCTAGGCTCGGGGAAATCTGTCCTCTCGTCCTTCCTTACCGAACAAGCATCAACTTCATCGAATGTCGTCCTCGGCTACTCTTTCCACAGCTCATTGGACCACAGATCCGCCCAGGTTACGCCATTTATTCTATCCTTGCTGCTACAACTGTGTCAGAACGAGACTGTCATGTCTGATAATCGCTTCCCACCTACCATAGAGAAGATTACGTCGCTCGTCAGCCACTTCAAACACAGTCTCGATTGCTCGTTGGAGGTACTGGTTACCATCCTCGGGAGTGTCTTCGAATGGCTGCCAGCCTTTGCACTGGTTGTCGATGGCCTGGACGAATGCGTGGAAACAAATGATTCATTCAAAGCTATCAAGTATGTTCATGAGCTCGGCATTTGTCAGAATTCTCAAGTGGTTGTCCTCTCGCGTCCGTCTGCTCGTTTTGAAGCGGTCTTTGCAAATGCGACCCAGATTTCAATGGACTGCGCGGAGATTGAGCATGATATCGAAATATATCTGCACGGACGGATTGAGCGGACTCCAAAATTGCACAATCTCAAAGAAGAGATATTAGCAAAGGCTTACAAAGATGGTAGGGGAATGTTTTTGTGGGCGAAGCTCATGATGGACGGCCTCCAACAATGTCTCGGAACAGTTCGCATGATTCGCGGAAGACTCTTACACCCCCCCCCGGAGCTCGTTGACTTGTATGAGCAGCAGCTCGAGCTTAACTCTGCGAGGTTCTGTCCTCAAATGAGGGCAAAACGCGAGGAGATCCTTCTGCTGTTAATGGGTTTAAAGCAGCCGCTATCAATTCGAGGAATCTCGGCAGCACTAGCTTTAGACACCAACACAAACCTCAGTGAAGAGGAAGATGAGTTAATTGAACCGGCTATCGAAATCGAGAAACTTTGCCGCCCTCTGGTGACAGTGGTAGGGGATGTCGCCCAATTCGTTCACGCCTCCGTGAAGGAGTTCTTGCTTGAGCGGAGAACGTCCGAAGAAAATTCAAATATCTTCCTCGCTCGCAAAACAATGAGTAAACTTAGCCAAGCTCAGTATAAGGACTGGCGATATGCGGCTAGTCTTCTGAGAAAGAATTTACTAGCTGGCAGCATTGTTGGCGAACCGCTAGAGCGACCGTTCAAAGAATCAGTCTTCTATAACTACGCTTGCCTTCATTGACATGAGCATGTTACAGCACTAAGTAATCCACCAGAAGACATCCTGGAGAAGCTTAATAGTTTGCTCACCCGAACCGAGTTCGTTACATGGTCGGAGATGTTGTTTGATCTGAGGTACCGGGCGGGCCTCGGACCATTGATACAGGTCCGCGTGGCTCTGTTCACCTGGTACGATGGTCTTGCTCCGCCGATCAAGACTCATGTGCCAATTGACAGCTTTTTCGTCGTACCTCACGAGAGACTGAGTAACGAGCTGGACCAGAAGAGCGAAGACAAAGTACTGCCGTACCTGCCGTTACTTCATCTTAGAGGGTATTTCAATATTGGTGGCCAGTCCAGCGCTGATTGGCAGAAGGCTTACGATTACAAGAGGACTGTCGTTGGTGGGTTTGAAGATCTTCTCGGAGCTCGCAATTCATTCACTTTGCGAGCCAAAATCTTCATGCTGTAAGAGTTCTTTTGGCAAAAACGATTTTCTGAGGCTGTAAGGGGTCTCGGTGAAGTGGCTAAAATCCAGCAGAAAGTTTTTAATGACGAAGTGGTTGATTACTGGGTCACTCTGCAACTCCTCGGCCTGACTCAATTTCCAATTAACAATTTCGGAGAAGCGCGCAGGACGCTCGCACAAGCTGAGAAAGGCCTAGATGAGCTAGTCGGGAGCTCGCATATACTTTCTCTTATAACAAGACTCTACGAAGGATATGTTCTGGAGCGCCAGGCAGATTTGGATCAAGCATTTAAGCTATACGACGACATTTGGCAAGAGTGGGCTCGTCTAATGGGTCAATCCAACCCGTTTTCTTTGATGGTACAGACAGCCATTGGCTCAATTGCCCGAAAACGAAAGCAATTCGATTTGGCGCATAAGTCCCTGCTTGAAGCCTGGGCAGCACGTTAACGCGTCTTCACCAACGACATCAATATCTGTGTAGATTCAGCGGTACAGCTTGCGTTGACAGACCGCGAAGCCGGCTGCCCGGAAGATGGCAAGGAAATACTCGACGTCATCTCCGGGTTTAAAGTCTTTGATACAGATTTTGAACGCTATTGCCAGATCACTCACATCCGCGCGCTTCTAGATCTTGATGATGGATGCTATGAAAGAGCCCGAACGAGGCTCGAAACCCTTCTACATAGTGATCGTGACAGAAACAACCGAGAGTTGTTATGAATGCGAATTGACCTGGCAAACATCCTGCGCGAGCACGGAGAGCATGACAAAGCCCTTATGCTTTTCTCTGAACTTGTCGAGCCAATATCTCAACAGCACAATCAGGGGGAGCGCCGCGACGAACGGGAATGTCCACTCACGCCTTTCTCGCTCGATGACGAGCCAGAACCTCCCGACCGTCTTAGAACAGCCGAAGAGGCTTTGAGACTTGTTCGGGTAGCTGATCCCGGGGGTGCAGAGAACCTGTTGAAACATTATGGCCTGAGGTGGGTTCGGCCGGAGGATTTCTGGATCCTGCAAGGCGGACCTATCACAGATACAGCTTGAGCTGCTGCGATGACATGCAGGAGACAAGCAGATACCGTAGGTGAAAACATCTCCTTTCTTACGCAGCTACTTTTCTTACTGTTCGAATCCCATACACGTTTGATACTTCACGACTGGACTGGGTGGAAGGCGTCCAGTGGCGCTGCCCGTCTCTACACCCGCACGGTCATTACCCGATTTCATGATCCTGGCATGAAGACTTCTTCGGGCGTCTTAATGGAGTCATGCCTGTCATTACTATATTTTTCATGGCTCTTGGCTTGGAACCTTGCTTGGGGGTTGTTACCAGAGTTATCAGTCACTACCACATTTCCTTGGGCCGCTTGGGTTGAAGCTTCGTATGCTCATAGCGTGTACTTCTAACAATAATGGAAGGTATCGGACGTGATTAATGCCGGAGCAGCTCTAGCGGATCCTCAAGGTTCGGTGTCAGGGAATTGCAGAGCTTGCATATTCTGCAACAAAGCTAAGGGGCTGAAATTGACCTACTACTACATTTGGTAACCACTCCACAAGACCACTCTTTTACCGCATTAGTAACAACAACTTGATCCTCTTCCTCGATGCTTTCGGAAAATCCAATGTCAGTTCTCTCAGCCTGTCTCAAAGCCTGCAGACATGTATCCAATAAATCCACTCGTGGTCTTCAGGAGATCTCAACTTCCCAGGAAAGTAAAAGTCTCCATCCCTGGCGAGACATCTAGATGCTCGGGATCAAAATCTCCTAACCGTGAAAGTCACCGTGAATCGTTGTTGAAAGAAGAAAGCCCGAGCTCGATCCAAGTGGCTCCCAAAAAGAAAAATCACACAGAATCTAGTCACGGTGCCCCCAGCCCCTGTCTCTCTCATCATTGCTGCTGCTGCTGCTGCTGTCCATCGACGAGTCGGGCAGGAATCATCATCCTCGTCATTTTCCAACCAGTAAATCACTCCATCCAGTCTACGTAGCATCAAGTCCCTCCTCGCCTCGCCTCATCACCTCCCACCACCGGTTATGGCACATTGTATAACACCCCTCTGTGAATTGAGCCGGCAAAGGGAAAAGGCACTCTGTCTGAGAAAAGCAGCGATGAGCTTTCCATTACAGCGGTCGAAGAGCGGGAGGGCACCCGGTGGGGGCTGATGATGCCCGGCTAGAACCATGATGAGACGAGTAAGATGGGTCTCACCAGTGTCGTTTATGGGAGTCTTGTGCCAGGCAGAGTGGATGTGGAAAGCAAGTATGGAGTGTGGACCACCAATCTACACGATATACATGGTCACGTCACAGCAAGAAGATTGCGGATAGCACGTGAAGTATAAAATCATTTGATACGCCCGTGGCGGGTTTTTAGATTCTCGAACATGCATCAGCAAGTGTGACATCTAACTCCGCAAGTTGGTCTATATGCGCGAAGGACACGGAGGTCCACGTAGTTCCCTCTTGACAGATCTCTTTCTTGTTTGAGAGAGAAGCGCAGATGACATCGGTCCTGCAAGAACTTATGCAACTGAGCCACCGCTAAGCTTGATGACTTGTCCTGTAATAAATCTGTATCAGCACGGCATATTCACATCACCAAGCAGTTCTAGGAAGCTGAAGAGCACCGACTCACCATTAACCCACTCACTATCCGCACTCCCCAAAAACGCGACCACCCTCGCAATATCCGCGGGTACTGCACACCTCCCCAATGGACACATACCCGCGATTCCCTTCTCGATATCCTCCATGCTTGTGCTTGGGTCCGCACCAGGCGAGTAATGCCACGCATTCGCGCTGAACATGTCGGTTTTGATGCCGCCGGGGGCGATGGCGTTGACGGTGATGCCCTTGGGGCCTGCGTCGGCGGAGAAGGAGCGCGTGAAGCCTTCGACGGCGGCTTTGGAGCCGGCGTAAAGGGCGTGATTGGGGACGCCGGACATGGTTGCTGCGACGGAGGACATGAAGATTATGCGGCCGCCTCCTGTGGGCGCGAAGGGATTAGTTTAAGACTCGTTTGGGGGTAATTTGGGAGTGATGGGGTCCAGAGGGAGCTAGTACATACGGGAGAGGTGCTTGAGGCCTTGCTGGGCGACGAAGAACTGCGCTCGAGTGTTCAGTCCAAATACCTCATCGAACATCTTCTCCGTGACGTCTTCCTCGTTGGCGAAACTTTCCATTCCAGCGTTGTTGATGACGATGTCCAATCGTCCAAAGTGCGCCATCGCCGCATCGAACAGCTTGGTAACTTCGCTGGTTTTGCTGATGTCGGCTTGAACAGCAACGGCGCTGCCGCCTGCACCCTCGATGTCGGCAACGACAGTAAGGGCGGCTTTAGCGGAGCGGGCGTAGTTGAGGACGATTGAGGCGCCGCGGGAGGAGAGTTCGCGAGCGAGACCAGCTCCTAGACCTCGACCTGCGCCGGTGATGAGGGCAACGCGGCCTTCGAGGGAGGTGCCGGGATGCATCTGGGGAGTTGCGTAGGAGCCCATTGTTGGCGTACTTGAGATTGACAGAGGAAGGGTTTAAGCTGTAGAGTAAGGAGTATGGCGGAAGATGGATTCTTCGAAGCTTGAAGGGCAAAAAGTAGAGAAGCAGCCAAAATTATCGGAGGGGGAAAAGAGAGCGGACATTTGACAATATTACCTTTATGTCAAGCAAAGGCCATACCTGAGTGGGTTTCAAGGACAGCGGACAGCACACAGTACAGATCAAAGACAGGGGATGCCACAGATTACGACACAGTCATCGCGGACGGGATCTATATCCATTAGTGGTGGCTACAATGGCCTGTTGGAGGTCCGACGACAAAAGACAGCCGAGACCGAAACTCTCTGAGGGCGTTTTCCATGGCACATGGCTGCATGTGAAGGGCATCCGGACTCGTGCTGGAAGCTTGATTGCCTCTTCTGGATGAGAAACTGGGCTAGAATTTCGGACTCAGCGGAGTTGACTATTTGACCAAAGAGCGCAGAAGGGTCATCGACGTTCGGACTCCGCCCGGTAGTCGAGGAGCTGATCGGTGGAAATGCCAAGAATAGATCTAGCTGAAGGCTTGGCGGGATTGCAGCTCAATCACGTGATCATCAAGAAACATCCATCCAAGGCAACACTTTCAAAGGCGCCATGATTTGTCCTTGGTTCATCCGAGCTTGCAAAAGATGATGTTTTACGCGCTGTGCTGAGGTTTGACACTGGACTTGGAGAAAGTGTGTTATATGACTGCCAGAGTTCAGCTCAAGGGCCATACCAACAGATGACCACGAGTTGTTTATTACCACCGTATCACTCCCTCAGCCAGGCATTGAGGGAAGATATACAACCATCGAAAAGAGTTCCTGAACATTTCCGAGTGGACAGAGACTATCATCTTAGCAGCCTTTCCTGTTTCGGCCAACTCTCTACTTCATCGTCAGTTCTTCGTCTTCACATCAACGCTGCCACGAAAGATATCCCGCTGTGGTGTGTTTCCTATTGTCGCTTCCAACCTTGTGTGCTCATGCACTCTGTCGCCCACCCTGTGGCTCTATCGCATCAAATGGCATTCTTACGCAGCAAGAGATTTTCCATTTTTCTATCCTCTCCTACTTGATAGTGCTGTTAGCCACGAAGTCTAGAGATAACAGTGAACCGCCGGATCTGAGAACTTTTGGGGGTCACGGCTCTTGTGTTTTTGCACGGTACACCTCGTTCGGACTTTGTTTAGGGAGAGCCGGAGAGTTTTCTTGATTGATGTTAGCCGGAGTGAAACTGTGACTGATGGCAATGAATGGCGATGAAGTCTAGTCAACGGATTGGACAGGGAGATCGAGCAAAGTGGATGGTTTTAACAAGGCTCCCTCCAATTTACACTTTGCACAATGGTCTATCACTATATAGAGGTGCCCGGGGATCTGAAATAACACGACCTCTTCACAGATTAAGCGGAGTACAGGAGAGATTCGACAGGGTGATTGCAAGATCCGGTAAAGGCGCAGGTTGTTATACCTTTCGTGGGACCTGTCATCAATTGCCACTTATCGTCCACTCGGTTTGACACACCATATGAGGTTCCTGGACTGCAAAAGATCTCATGGGCAAAGCTTATGGATGGATTCGCTTGATATCTGCATGAATAGGGAAAACAGTGTAGCAGCTACCTGAATAGCAATGTGCAACATCGATTATATTTCACTAATAATGGATCTCTATGAACCAAGTTCTACTATCGACGATCACGTGCCCTGGTGATCTTCGATAGCGCCCCTGCCGTGCATGGCAAAAACCTCTCCACGTATCCTCTATTCTAAAGGACGACATTGGATGTATTTCGGCCGTGGAAGAATCCCATTACTTCGACAACGAGCACTGATCAAGATTGTACCTCAAACGGCGAGGTTTTCCATCGATCGAGAAGGCTCTGAAGTTTCCTCATGATACCTTCGGTGGCTCTTGTCGATAAGTCGTCTTCAAGAATAGAGATGCAATGCTGCAGTACATTGTTGGGATTGCTCATCCCCACCAGCGTCCCATCACTGCTGGACAGCATCGGCACGCCCTCCTTGTATCTGAGATACTGTTCAATCGACGGATGATCAGGGCCAAGAGCGTCAATTGCGAATGGCTTGTCTAAGTCGGTCATGCTATCAACTGGTATGCGGGCTCCAACGCTTGCCATACTGGTTGCCCAAGCGATCAGGGCAGCTCTGTACACCGCTCCGGACCACCACGGAGGCCTCAAACTCTCTGGTATTGATTTGATCAGTCGCAGAATCTGTCCAGAATGAAAATTGACTTGCTCAGCATCATCGAGGCAGTGCGTCTGCAGCCAGTGAGACATGTGTCGAGCAGAAACACACTGTGCCTCACCACGAGCGAACTGCTCAATGAATCCGAGGCTGGTCCTGGTGTTTAGAGATATCATGTGATACATTATCAGATTGGCTCTTGTGGTCAAACAGGTCCTACCCTCTCCGTCAATATGGCGTTCGGTAAATCCATACCATTGACGGAGCAGCGCTGAAATCTCTTCAAGGCGGGCCTTGATAGCAACCTTGGAGATAGAAGTTCCCAACGACTGTCGACCGCTGTCAGGAAGACAGCTGAGGAACTGCCGTAGCTGACAAACCAGTGTCTGCAACGGATGGAGCAGTAAACGAAGATGTAGGGGCGAGAGTTTGGTATCAGTGCTTGATAGGTTACCCTCGACAAAGCAGGTGAATAGATCACGCAGGGACAGGCCGTCCAGCAGCCTGTCGTTGAAGACTTCTTTACGTCGTGCGGACCATTCATCGGCCGATTGAGCTCCCCAGACATATTCAGAGCTGGGCATCGGAGCCTGAAGATTCACAACATTGAGCAGTGGGGCAGTGTCTGAAAACAGGCTGAGTTCTTGATCAACTATGACCCACGAATATGCAATTCTGGGCGAGGTCAGGCTCTAGCAACATTGAGCAAGGAACGATAAAGCTTACCGCCGCTTTTCCTCGGATTTCCTCCATTCTTCCCAAGCTCTTGTTGGGTTATGAAGCAACTCATCTACTTTCGGGTGCCGCTCGTGCCCATCGAACAACCGAGCATGACTCATCATCTGTCTTTGGTTAACCTTGCATCCTGGAGAGATCATGAGAACTTACTGCGATGTACATGCCACGCTGGCCCATGGCTATATCCATGTGCCAATTATCGCCACTCCATGCAGCAGCAGTAGTGAAGAGGAGTGCTGAATGTAGCACAGTGGGGTCCCTGGACAACAAGATATCCTTCTCTATGCTTTCAAAGAGGAACAGCCGACAGGCTTCAATCAGACCGCTCGCGAGGTATCTAGCCGCAGGATCGGAGACGAAAGCTGCTCCTTGAGCAATCGTGAACAGCATTAGCAATTTGGTGGCTTCAACATTTGATTGCAACATCGGCACATTTGAATGGGCGAGGTCCGCGGCACAAGCGTAATAAGGTTTGTGGTGGGCGATGTAGCTTTCGACAAAACGAACGATGGCGTCAGGTGGAGGCAACTTGATTTTGCCCTGGTTATCTTTGCCGTTCAGAATGTTTGAAACGCTCTCCATTAATCCTTGCTCGGTCCGATGGATGGTGCAAGCCTTATAAAGAATGACTTGTGTGGCAGCGTTCAAAGTCTCCATTGGATGACTAACAATAGCATCCATGATCTCCTCTCCTTGCAAAAGCTCATTGAGTGCAGTTTCTGCAGCTCTATGGTGAGCATCGCGTGGTATTTGCCATTCATGCGTGGTCAGAACTTGTAATAAGCCTTCAACATATATTGCTGCCGTGGCAGGTGGAAAGCAGTCAGACTTCGGGGCTCGATTACAAGAAAAGAAAGGCCAAGCTTCTTGCGAGGCCACACGGGCGTCCGACTCTTCAGTGTCTCGTGATTGCTGCTCAGATTCTGCGGAAAAGTCGAGATCCATGGGACCTCCTGAGCAGAGGGATGATGTTGCTGGCCGCGGAGAGATTTTCCCAGAAATGACAGATCCATAAGAGCCTGAGGAAGCCTTCGGAGCAGATTCCATAAATTCGTTCGACACCGGCGAGATTTGTTGTGGGCCAATGAAGTCCAGGATGTTGGCTATGTCGAAGGCCGTCGAGAAATCTGGTTCTCCACCCATGGCAAGCAAGTGATCATAAGCCGCCTGATCCCAATTCTCATGGATAAGCATGAGCTCGTCGAATCTGGGAATCTCCTGCTCGACCGGTGTGATAGAGGCACTCACATCGGGTGGAGAATCCGAGAATTCGTTTCGAAGAAGCTGTGGTTCCGGTTCGTGTGCGGCAAGTCCACTTCCAAACGGAACTGTGTACTCAAGGTTGGGCAGAGACTGTCGATGAGACGCATGATCCCCACACTGAGGCATCCCAAAAGAGCATCCCCTGCTCACGAGGCTGAAAATGTCAAGATCAGGGTCATTTCCCAATAGCGCACGATTCACATCGGAGTGGGAGAACTCAGAAAGATGAAAACGCCCAGAGGAATGGAAGCTCTCTGGACGAGTTCTGGCTGCATTCGCTCGTCGTGAAGCCATGTTTGACGACCTTCTTGTCGGCCTTGACTGACATAATACCTGCTTGGTGACGCACCGAGAGCAAGGCACCTTTGGAAAGACACGATTAGTTTAAGGAACGATCTGTATCTTGGGCTCAATGCTTAATGCTCGGACTGCCGTACTTGCGAAAGGATCACGAACAAACTGAGACAGAGTAAAAAATGAACATACCTTCTTATCACATTTAGCCTTGGCCTTTGCGCAATGCACGCAAGCAATGGGCATTCTCTCCATTGGTGTTTCCATCTTCGGACACGGAGAAAGAAAAAGAATCACGATATAGGCCTGTATGCGTCAAGGTCCAATTCAGCAATACCCTGTTTGCGAGTAAAGTGGTCACTGGACAACGCCGACGGAGTGAAGGAGGCCGCTCTCATGAAAGTGAGGTCTTACACTTCTCCTAAGCGCATATGAAGGTTTAAATCGAGGACAGAGCAGATCAGTGATGATAAGAGATAATTGAACAAAAGCAATCGAAGAAGGAGGCCCAAAGCAGGACCCGAGAAACTTATGTCGAACCTCATCCAGCACTTGCAGAATATTTTGAGCAATCCTGCTCCAGACACAGGTTAACAGCTCAGAAGGCTGACACGTCTCCACACCAACATCTAACAGGCATTGTGCTGTCGATCGGTAATACTGTGGAGGGTAACGGGGATACGCAGTACTATGACAAAAACCTAATCTACCACATTTTGGCGAAGAGGCGTGCTCTAGCCATCTGGCATGTATCGGGATAGTGATTGGAGAAGGTCTATCTCATTCCATCCGGCATCTTGTCGTCCCATGCCTCAAGATCCATTGCGACTTGAACGCCAAATGCCGCAGGTAGAAAGTTTAGACGCACACCGCATGGATTGGCGGATGCGACCAATAGAACTCTATCAACAATTGGTCGAAATAGTCTGCGCGTATCGGAATCGCGGGAAGGGTGTCATGGTCACGGTGGCAGCAAGCCCCTTACCTTATTGGCCATTTGATGGCGAACCAAAAGCCGACTGGAAAACCTGATGTCGCGACTTGAATCAGATCGACCTTGCATACATCTGACTGACCGAGAGATCCTGACATAGTGTGGCATAATTAGAAATAGACCCCATATGAAAAGTGGTGGAGGGCCTGCTTGTCCTGAGAGGCAATTTGCAGGAGTGCTGCCGTAAAAAGAAGATAGGTGATCCTTTAGGAGTCACAGATTTAGATTTTCGTAACAACAAAGGGCGTTTTCGCGATAGAGGTGCATAGGATAGGTTCTAGATATGCAGCAGGCAAAGTGTTACCGGTGTGGCACCTCGCTTACGGCGAAGCCAGTCGAGTACGGCTATGATGTGCACATGTCCAGCTTGCCATATTCCAGGTTGCAGAATCCAGGCATGCCAAAGATAATCGTACCAAGTGGTCGGAAACTCTGCAGACGATGACCGATCAACCTTTTGAGATCTTGCGGGAGGAAGAATATGATGTAGCACGGGATGGCGACTCAGCCATGTTGAAAACGGTCAAGGATCCAACGTTTTATCCACCCAAACTTCAGCTCGGCCCGCGTTAGCTGGTATGAAATCTGCATGACATGTAAAATTGAATCTCCGACGTGACACGACATAAACGTCAGAAATTGATCTAATCTGGTCAACCCAGATAGTCGATGCAGAAGCACGAGTAGACCCTGCTCATGGTCAGCAAGCGGAAGAACTCACCACTCATGACATCAGCAGTCGACACGCATTCAAAGTCAGCACAGCTGCACGCCTTCTTTTGGATCCAATGCGGCGTATATGTGGCTCGATCGAAAGAGTTGGGCAGCCCTACATGGCGCCTTGCTTCCTTCTGAGGCGGTTGAAGCGGCTCACAATGTTGATGTCGATGGGCACTTTTGCCTTGGATATTGCAGTCTCTTCTCACAATCAATGAGAACATGATTAATGACCTCCGGAAAGTCTTGCTAATTGCGGAACCGTGCAATTGGAGGGATCTAGAACTTATCGATACTTGCAGAATCTATGACCCTCACAGATCTCATTCCAAGCTAGCCTGCAGGTGGTTATTGTCATTCAGTGACTTGATGCTGCTACCAGTTCTATTCCTGTGGAATTCTACCGGTAACGAGAGTGGAGGTGTTGGAATGGCATAGAATAGAATGGAATGGGACCCAGCAAGAGTTGGGGGTTCTGGGTGAGGTTGATTTTGTGTGCGTTGATGGGTGGAATTAGGCCCGTGTGGGATCAACCAGGAACAACAGGAATTACATGTATGCCACGGGAAACTGCTGCGGCAGGGCCAGGGCTTGCGAATCCAACCATCAGCGGCTTAGTGATGGAGCTAATCTGCTGGGCTAAAAGCGAAATCGCAGTAGCCAGTGCTACTACGACAATTATGTACCTCGCCACAACGAATCCGACAACACACCCCC
>JAABUK010001684.1_pt1 | contig 41501 bp, 24 predicted proteins | sample 5559141 | NCBI WGS metagenome assembly JAABUK01 (sample SAMN10711869, study PRJNA513367) | rock metagenome | isolation source: Antarctica rocks | place: Antarctica: Victoria Land, Pudding Butte nord | collected 2016-01-03 | reverse complement strand
GGACCGTCATGTTGATCGGCATTCAAATTATCCATGAGGCCATGATATATCAATCTCTAATCCCAAAGGATAATCCGGGGAAAGACAGCTGTTAAGCCCAAATGGCAATTGGACGCCACCAACTTGGTAAATGCCGAATTGGTCCAGATCATGGAACGTACGTCCGTATCAAACCTACGCTAAGAAAATGACCCAAGACACGCACCTAGAGTAATGCGCATCTGTATATCAACATGGTAATTCGTACGAGAAGAAAGAAGCGATAATTGGCCTACTGTATTCGCCGTCTCGAACGCCTTCGCTATGCCCTTGTGAGATCCGATAAATCAATAATCAAATCCTTCAACATGTAAGTATATACCTTGGGCTCCAGTTCCCTTATGCACCGCTCTTTCGTCGCTTAGGGCTACCACGCTTGCTCGGACATCGTCTCGAAGTCCTTCAGGACCGCACACAACCACTGCACTCTCACCCTCTGCCTCTTCAAGTACTTTTCTTATAATACTTCGTGGCTGTGGTCTACCAGATACCAATCGCATTGGAGGGTTGGGCACGACAAGGGACTGTTTGTGCAATTCTGGCTCAGGTGTGATTGTCCGAGAACTTGGAGCTGTGGCTCTTGGTTCATGCGCACATGTGCAGATAGGGGCATCAGATTCGTCTTCGACACTCGCTTTACAGCAACAGGAGCCGTCCGGCGCACAGCCCCGGGCTTCCGGAGGCGTTTGCTGGCTAGAGCCAAGAGATGCCATTTCGACAGTATTTCCCAGCTCTTTCTTTCCTGCTGTTGTCTTCTCAGTGGATGTAGGTTCGGGTTGTTCTGCCTCTCCACGCGCCATTGGCTTGCAACAATTTCCGGGAGTGCTCTTCGCAGTGAGCAATACTTCGTCACAAGTGACATATACGCTGATTTCCACCTGTCTGTCGTCTTTCATGCGACTCGTGTAACATGAAGTCGTGTCATCAATCACCTGTTGTAGCTGACTTTGGAACCACTCAAGCTGATCGCGGGATTTCACTACCCATACAAACCGGATCTTGCGTGTCACGGCTTCTCGGCCTCGACTTGATGTGTGATGCGCAACTGCTTCTTCCGTAGATCGCCATGATTGGACAATATATCGCATGTGAGGGACCGTGAATGTGGCACCTGTGCTACCGGCAAAGAAGATCACGCTGTCGAATTGGTCCAAGTTTCTCATGCGTCCGTATGGGCCTTCGATACCAACTTTTCTCGTGCTCAACAGAGCATTTTGGGTTGCCAAAGGCAAGGTACCATTCCTGACCGCATGATTCAGAAATCTCTTGGTTCCGCCACGCTGGGCCTTGACGAGAAATTCCAGCTTTCCATCTGAGGGCAAGGAAGCAATGGTAAAGGGATGACTCTGTAACGGTATGACTGAATGGCACGATATAAAGACGTGTTGGCCTGGTTCCCACCCGAAGGTTGGCTTGTCGATTGAGATCCTGGTCACACCACCTGGCAAAGGACTGAAAGATGCTGAGTTTGCCCATAAACCATTGACCTTTCTCTTCCAGAAATGGAAGGGGGTGAGGTTGAGGTATAAAACCCGTCTCGCCCTGAGTAGTCGATCGAGTGCGAAAAAGCCGATTGGCAGCCAGACCCATACCTTGACTTCATCTGGTGCATGTAGCCAGATAGCCGCTATAAATGCGGCGAAGGTAATTAGATGAGAGATCACAAATACCTCATATTTGATTTTCCGCACCGGTGCAATGGACGTTGCAACGACAAAGGTCAGGATGCACCATGCAGCAAAGCCTCGTTGGGTGATTGGATCCGTTGTCAGTTTGACCTTGATGTAATCGTACCTAGCCCAATTCCTAAACCAGAAACCCATGTGCAACGTTGCCGATAGCCAAAGAGTCCTCGCAGTCCACCTGTGAAGCCAATTCAATCGCTCGTAGCCGACTCCGGTCAACGCCCCTATGATATTGTCTTTGCCTGCGAGAAGCACTATGAGAGGAAGCTGTGCAATGGAAACGAAGCCGGTTCGATAGCCAATATCTTCCCAGCTCCATGTGTCGAGCGTGTTCAATTTGTAGAAACACAGGATAAACACAATGATCATATTAGAAATGACAAGACTTGTCCTGCCAAGGGTTGGAAAGCGAAAGGACCACCTCTTCCAGCGAAAAGTACCCAATGAAGCGTAGTTGAGCTCACGACCTATGGCTGTCGCCGTCGCGAAGAACACCCAGAAGATTGACTTGGGTTTCGCCTTGTGCGAGTCATATCTTCGGAGCTGTCAGCCAACAGCTACGTTTCGAACGAGGGTTCGACAATACCTCTGCAAAGCTTGAACCTTGTTCAAGACATTGACCAGCGTTGCGAAACCAATTGAAGCTCCGAGTACAGCCCAGTACATCCTCTGCACGTAGAACAGGTTTGGCACTCCATCTCCCATCGACATGCTTCCCATGCCACCCGCATGACTCGAGTGATCCATTGTATTGTCGATATTGAATCGGTAACTCGGTTGCAGAGCCTCCTCGTATTTCGCACAGAAGGTACTTGCCCAAGAGAAATCGCGGGAGGGAAATCAACGATCACCCTTGGTGATTGTAATCATATCTGGACGCTCCAATCTTCCTTGCCTGAGCAGAGCAGTGATCACTCATTGAGCCTACAACATGGGCAAAGAGGAACCACGGCAAAGAAAGCAGAAGTTTTCAGACCGAAAGAGCTGTCGATGGAGGGCCCAGCATGCTCACTCTGCGAGTGGGTAACGAGACACCTCGTCAGATTGTGAAGATCTGCGGGATGCCCTGTCTGGTAGTCGGATGGTGGTCTTCTCGTGGGGGGCGGACGCTGAGACGGTGACTGTCGCGGAATGCCCTAGCCAATTGCGGATTCTGGAAACTTGCTCACCTTGACGACTGGCCACTTAAGCCCTGCTGGAAAGAAGTCGCCATCATGCAGCTAAGTAAAGATCTTACACGTGCGATGTTGCAAAAGACTCGAACGTCTACGTTCGTTGTCCTTTTTAGAGACCCAGATCACTTCTTCACCGAATTAACCCAAGTCTCCGCCCATTCGGCATCCAGGGCCAAAAGAAAGTCAGTTGAAGCCCCTTACATTCAAAGATTCCTTATATCTGTGACTCTTCTGCTCTTTACACCGGTCGCCTCAGGTTGAAATATACTGCACACGTTTGGGTCAATATCCCGAGAACAGTACTCCTGATCTGCTTGCTCGGATTTCGATTCATCGAAAGATACGATGGATATGAGCAGCCACTCCAGCGATTCAGTCGCACACATGGCCAGCGGGTTCATCGACTCCCATACAACGCCGCTGTATTCATCAAATTGGGTCCCCAGCTCTGCCGGAGCGTACGCCGGAACCTGCATCTTCCTAATTATTGTAGCCTCTACGTTACGATGTCTTTTCGCCCTCAAAGCAGTGCTGGAGCAGCGGTGGCTGGCTAAAGCACGGTCTCGTCGCTATGTTGTAGTCAAGGGCAAAGGGACCGAAGCTGGAAAAATCGATTCGGATCCTGCCGCCAAGACAGGAGCTCTCGTTACCACGAACGGCGTGGAGGAGAATGTCAAAATCATTCGGTCAGATACACGAGGAGCAGTTCCATTCAGACTAAGCATTGACGTTCCTCGGGCGGGTCTTGTCACGGTCATTGCAGGTGTTGCATATCTACTGTAAGCGCCTTGTGCTCTACCCTACCGATCGAGAGCCCTTTGCTGACGTTGGACCAGCATGCTGGCAGTTATGACCATGAATATTGGTTACTTCTTATCCGTCCTTGTCGGTACGTTTGTCGGTGAGCTTGCTGTTGGGCGATACGCGCTGTGGGAAGAACATTGATGGGCTCTCTTCGCTTCCATTGGTTGCTCCGGGTTCTTTTGACAGGTACATTGAGGGTAATGCATAGATTGCAGCGTACATAGTGGGCATCGTATCGTTCGGATAGAGAGTCAGTGCAAGTCACTCTTTGGCTCGTTCTCTCCTGTACTTCTGCCGTATTACTCGTTCCAGCACTCGGTCAACGCAGACGGAGCCTACAGATGCACTCTGATGCGCTGGTGGTTGGGAAGCCGCCAAGGCCGCTCTGAGCAGATAATTGTTGTAGGTCCTCCTTGGCACCACAGCCTTATTTTCTTCTTCCTTGATAATCGCCAACACCAACCCAGCCAGATTGTGAAACTTGCTCAACCTCGCCTCATCCCATCTTCCACGTTGGCAATACGGAGTACATTGGGTGGCTCTGGAACTCCCATTGCCCCACATGCTTCTCAAAGACTTATCACGATCGAGAACAGGCTACTGCACGTGCTCACGTCTCGCATTCACCTCCGTGGAATAGTTGGCCCGGACCCATGAAGCTTGAGCATGATATTTTTGTAGCCGAGATGCCATTGACCTGGTACAAAGCAGCCATCGCAGCGTGAACTTAAATGTGGGCAAAGACTCTTTCTCACAATAGCTACTGTCTTGTGTTCTACAGGTGTTCCGGTGTCCTACATTCCAGAGCCCTCCAAAAGCTCCTTCCATTCTACCAGTGCAGCTTCACTTGGGCTTGAGCCAATAGTACCGACCAGCAAATCCTTTCCATCACCAGTGCCTCCACCACCACAAACATGCTCCTCCAAACTCTTCTTATTGCTTTTTCTGCTGTACTTCTTCCCGTATCCGCCCACTTCAACCTCAATTACCCTGCTGTTCGAGGTTTCAACGAGGAAAATCTCGGCAATGGACCTTGCGGGGGCTTTGATGCTCCCGCATCTAACCGTACATCTGTTTCGACAAAATCAATGGCACTAGATCTGAAGATGGGCCACGATCAGAATGCCGTCCAAGTGCTTTTGGGCATGGGCGACAATCCTGGTAACAACTTCAACATCACGCTCGTTCGCACTTTTCGTCAGGAAGGACTGGGAGAGTTTTGCTTGCGAGACATCACACTACCTTCAGACCTCAGGATCAAAGATGGCATGAATGCCACCTTACAAGTGGTGACCAGTGGGGATCCAAAAGGCGGGCTGTACAATGTAAGACCTGCTAGACTACCGTTTTGTTACTCCGTGCTGATAAGCCCTCTCCTCAGTGCGCAGACATCACCTTCTCGACTGGCACAGTATCTCCTCCCTCCCAGTGCGTAAATGGTACAGGCGTGAGTGCAAGTCCTTTCCCATCACAAGCAGCTGCTCGGAACGCCAACGAATCAACTCCGGACGGACAAGCGCAGAGTGGGAGCGCGTCAGGCAGTGGCACGGCAGCAACAAGCACACCTACAGGTGCGGCTGTTGCAGCAAGCGTTGGATGGGGAATGCTTGGGGCTGCTATCGTCGCGGCGATCGCATTGCTTTGAGCAGCCTATGCAGCTTGCAAAACACCTTGAAGTGTACAATCACTTTAAACCCAGACAGCGCCATTCAAACAAATTCAATACCTTTCGTCTGCAAGAAGACCCGCTCCAGAACCATGACGCGCTTGGTGTTGATGTACTCCCAATGGAGGCTTAGGGCTTGACTTTAGGGCTCAGGGATGATCATGGCGTCGAGTAGGAGTCTCCACGTCATGGAACATGTGTATGTTAGTTTTAGCACAACTCGACAGGTAGACGCCCCGAAGGATAGTCTTTTCCTTACTTGTCAGGAACTCCGACGTGTGAGTGTTATTCATTACTTGCGTTCCAACCTCATTAGATCCTTGCTCGACCTGCTTGAAACTCCTCGCTCAATCGCTCCCAGTCACCCTGGCCAGCACCACAACGCGACTCTCTCGCCTGCTTTCTACGATGTCTAACACTGCCCGCTCAGGGGCTGCTCCGTGGAAGGCAACGCTTGACTCACATTTGAAAAAATGTAGCTCATCGCCCGAGTTCTATCTTGCAACAGTCAATCATGAAGGCTTACCACGAGTACGAGCATGCATACATCGAGGATTCTGGACAGCACTTCCTGAAAATTCACACAACAAGCTGCCCAGAAACCCTGAAGTATACGACTCAGATTGTCCCACATTCACAACAGACGCCCGGATGGGCAAAGTTTTTGACATTTATGCAACTGGAAAGGGCAAGGGAACGTTAGAGCAGAGCCGAGCGGGCACTGGGGGAGGAGGTCCAGTTGAAGCAGTATATTGGGCGAAAGATGTTATGATGCAGTGGAGAATCAAGGGCCAATGCTGGCTTATTGCTGCAGATGATGTCGAACAGGAGGGAGACGGCGACATGCAAAATTCAGGAACGGTAACGATGAAAGCAGTGTTACAACGGTACATGCGCAAGACGGGCGAAGCTGGAGGCTGGAGTTGGAAGCGTGAGGTCGAGAACCACTTCGGCAATTTGTCGCCTGCCATGAAAGGCAGCTTCAAGAATCCGCCGCCTGGACAGCCACTGAAGGATGGAGTTGGACCAGGAGAGGAGCTGGGACAGAAAGCTGGCGATTTGAAAGACGAGGATCTGGCGAGGAAGAACTTTAGAGTCGCTGTCATCACGCCTGAGGAGGTTGAGCAAGTGGACTTGAATGACCCTGCCCATAATCAAAGATGGATTTGGACCCTTGCAGGAAATGGTAAGGATGAAGGCACTTCTGAGTGGAAGATGGTAGAGACCTGGCCCTAGATAATTGAATCGAGAAGTCCTCGAACTGGAATGATCGCGCAACGTAATATCGCTCTTATCCTTCAAGGTTCAAATCCATTCGTCAGTGAATTATTAGATATTGGGGAACGTTGAAAACTGAAGGTCGGAGGAGTATCGATTAAGGCATTGTTTGGGTGTTGCTGGGGAGAGTCCCGCATTTGTTTACAATTTTATCGCTGCGGTTAGCAATCTCTTAAATTGAGCAGATACATTCAATCACAGATCCTTTGTAGCATCTCAGTGTCAGATACTTTGCAGAGCTCGACATCGGTTTTCATAAATCATGGAGATGCCAACCCCTCCTCCCCTCTTGCACACTCGGTCAGGCAATGAAAATGGGTTCACGACGCCAATTTCAACTCCTCAAGGAAGCCCAAGCAAGAACAGACTCCCACCAGGTGCAAACGACCTTCCAAATGTCTTCGAGAATTCGTTAAAACTTGGTCCGCTCTCCCCAAGCTCATCTGCTGGGAACATCAATCGCGACCCATTTTCTGACAGTCCCCACACCGGAAGTCCTCAGAAATCGAACAAGGAAAATACACCACCAGGAGGAGGGTTTCGATTTGGCAAGGATGCCAATGCCGTACAGAACCATGCCGCCATGAGCCGTCAAGAACCATATCAGCAGGCTGACAGCCGAAAAGTACAAACCCAGACAAGAGGTCTCACAGTAGAAGAGCTGCAAAAGTTACAGCAGCCAAAAGTGAAGCGACTTGCTAACGTCACTCAATTGTACTTCCTGGACCACTATTTTGACCTTCTTTCCTACGTCCACAACCGTCAGAATCGACAGGCAGCTTTCGACGCTCATAATCCTCCACCACCAGCGACACCACAGGCAGATTACGACGGTGCTCTCAAGAAATATCTTGGGCGTGAACGTGCAAACCTCCGCAAGCGCCGTACGCGTCTCAGACACGGTGACTTTCAAATCCTCACCCAGGTGGGTCAAGGAGGTTATGGTCAGGTCTACTTGGCTCAGAAGAAAGACACACGGGAAGTTTGCGCGCTGAAGGTCATGAGCAAACGTTTACTCTTCAAGCTCGATGAAATTCGTCATATCCTCACCGAGCGCGACATTTTGACTGCTGCAAAATCAGAGTGGCTAGTCCGTCTGCTCTATGCCTTCCAAGACGAGAAGCAGATCTACCTTGCCATGGAGTACGTGCCAGGAGGAGACTTCCGCACTCTACTCAACAACACAGGAGTCTTACATAACCGACATGCCCGCTTCTACATCGCCGAAATGTTCTCATGTGTTGACGCCCTCCACAATCTTGGTTACATCCATCGAGATTTGAAGCCCGAAAATTTCTTGGTCGACTCCACTGGACACGTCAAGCTTACAGATTTTGGTCTTGCAGCTGGCATGTTGAGCCCTATCAAGATCGAATCAATGAGGATCAAGCTTGAGGAGGTTGGCAACACACCTGTTCCGTTTGGTATGCAGGCTACGGAAGATCGCTCTGCAGCTGAACGTCGTCAAGGATACCGCTCATTGAGAAAGCAAGACGTCAATTACGCAAAGTCCATTGTCGGCTCACCCGACTACATGGCCCCAGAAGTACTCAAAGGGGAAGAGTATGATTTCACAGTCGATTACTGGTCGTTGGGCTGCATGCTTTTCGAGGCTCTAGCCGGATACCCGCCGTTTGCAGGTGCAACTGTGGACGAGACGTGGCAAAATCTGAAGCGCTGGCAACGAGTCCTCCGAAAACCACAGTATGATGATCCAAACTACTTCCTGAGCAAGCGAACCTGGGATTTGATCACGCGACTCGTAGCGGCAAAAGAACATCGTTTCAAATCGATGAATGAGATTCACGAGCACGACTATTTCGCCGAAGTCGACTTCACTGCGCTCCGTGAACAAAAGGCACCATTCGTTCCGGAGCTCGACAGTGAAACCGATGCCGGCTACTTCGATGACTTTGGCAGCGAGGCAGATATGGCCAAGTACAAGGAGGTGCATGATAAGCAGAAGACGCTAGAGGAGATGGCTGAGAGGGATGAGAAGATGGGCAAGGGTTTGTTCGTTGGCTTTACCTTTAGGTTTGTTCACATCGTCCAGGCTTACCAAATCCCAACGCTGACAGATGCCGCAGGCATCGCAAACCAGCAGTCGATGGTGATGGAAACCAAGTCAGTCCAAGGAAGGCTATTGCCACTGATGGCACTTTCGGTACTATTTTCTAAGGTTCGAGAGGCACGAGAGGTGGTGCCCGTCGATGAGTCTGCGGCTCACGACGTGGACGATTGTCGGTGCTGGATTGCTATGCGTTGATGTGTTGCTTTCCCATGTTTCATTTCCTTCCTCCTTTCCAACACGAGGCGACGAGCAGCTTTTTCAGGCGTCAGATGGATCAACGGCTCATGATCGCGTGGCTAGAAGGTGTAATGCGGGCGTCGGCCAGGTTCATTCTTGTATCGACAGCCGGTTTGGGGCGTTTCGGTTGCATGATTATGAGCACCACGCACTCAGCCACTACACAGTGGTATGTAGAGAGAATTGCCGTTTCTTGTTTCGCCCAGAGCTCGGAAGTCTGCGTCGTTTTCATCCCCGTCGAGGCCTAGGCCTTGCGTGTGACGCAACAGCAGCCAGAAAGCGCCAAGTCCTCCACACAAGAGCCCCTGCTTCTCCAGACCATGATCAACGTCGACGGGCACCGCGCCCTTCTCAGCGTAGTTCGCGTCTGTCAACTCGGCAGTACTCGAACCACACCGGCGGCGAGCCGCTCGATCACCAGGATGGCACGGCCAAGATCCAAGAAGAGGAATTCAACACTGTGGCCGTGCTCGTAGATCTTCCCGCCGAGCTCGACGACGAGAACAAGGTGCTGGACATCGCATGGGCGGACCCCGTCATCCGCATCAACCGTCGCGCTGCCCCCAGGCTGTCACTGCTTGGCTGGGGAGGATCTGCGCGCGAGGTCGGGGCGAAGCAGATGGAAGGGCCGGGCCGGGCCGGACCGAGTGTGTGGTCGATGAGAATCTCCATGTTACGGAGTTGTCGGATCTCTTTGTCAGCGACTCGTCCGTCTTCCCTGTCAGCACGGCGGCCATGCCGACTAGGACACTGGCCGGCAGCGTGTTGAGGTTGGCTGGCGCAGTTCCTGGAGCCGGACGAGCCGGGAAAGCAGACGACGTTGCTGGCTAGAGCAGAGTGGATTGTGAGAGTCCGGATTCACCTGCCTGCTTAGACTGCTCGACACTGGTAAATGCGAAATTTGAAAGTGTGGAAGATTTACTTTGAATAATCCGCTATACGTACCCTAAAAGCAAGAAGTTTTGAAGCTTCGGGGCTGCGTGATTGGTCTCCTTGCAAAGCATAAACCTGTAAGCACTGTTACGGCGTAAGGTGCTCTGATTTTACCTGTACGCCAGTCATCCGTTAATTCCAAGTACCTATGGACGTTGACCCGTCAGCACCGAGTCCTACACGCAACGCATCACATCGTACTCTGCACTTCGCAACAGTATCGAGCGAGCACGGCGTGTATTTGCTCAAAGCCTGGCCGTTTCCTTGCTTCGATCAATGTGTTGCACATGGATGATGACGCATGCTTTTCTCTCAGATATGCTTCCGCGGCTTCGACCTGATTGGCCCACCACTGCCTTGCCACCTCCTGTGTCTCTTCTCTTGTGGCGTCCATCTCAGGCAAGCTGTCGCTTGCCCCGGTTGGATACACCTTGTCCCCGACTCTGAATAAGACGGCTCTCTGTCCTTGCAGCTCTGGGGCCCCGGCTGTGCACTGCTTGTTCAGGTCGCGTATCATCTCTGGGGTCTGACGAAAGTGTGGGAAACGATGCTGCGGATCAACCTCCCTAAAGATCTCGGCGCCGAAGAAGAACGTGGCAGAGTCAGTCGTTGGCTGTCCTTCAAAGAGACACCACAGAACTTTTCCGAACATAAAGACTGTCGCTTTCTCTCGCTCGGCCGGTGTGAGTGAGATCCAGGCTTGATTATAGCCGTCTCTTCTGTCCTGATATTTGCTCGCATCGGAGACCTCGCGCCATGTCGGCAAGCACTCTTGCAGCAAGCCTTTGTACCCTTGGCTCACCGTCGCCAGAACTCCAAACTTGGTTCTAATATTCGCGAGATATACGAGACAGACGATGTGGTTTGATTTCTGGTGGAGACCAAGAGAACCAAGCTCCTCTCTGCTCAAAGTCAATTAGGACTGCGTTGCATTCACTGCCTCGCATCTGGAGAACGATGTTGTCGAGCTTCTGATCTAAGAAGTAGCCTGTCGAGGACTTGGCGAAGTGGACCAGATCTGATGCTATCTGGAGCGCCCATTTCGCGCGTGTGATTATGCTAATGCCATTGGGGCTGTCTGCTCGCAGTGGTACTCCAATAGGAAGCCACAAACTCCTCGCTCTCCTCCGAATCTACATCGCTTGGTCACTATTAGTGTCGGTCGCGATATGACGTTTAGGTGAGCCTCCTGTGATAGCAGGAGCTTCAGCTCGTGGTACATGTATCTGACATCTCGATCGCTGGACTTGAAGACAAAAAGTCGGCTACCGAACTGATGTGGCACACTGACCAGAGTGATCGCGCCGTGAAGCCGCGTGTCAAATCTTAGCTCAGCTATGTCCACCGTAGCAGGCCACTGCGAACCAGGAAACTTCCACATATCCCTCAGCGCCCGCTTGGCCAGCCACTGGTTCTCCATGTCATACAAAGCAACGATCTGAATGGGTATCGCCGAGACTTCAGCAGCCAGGCTCTCAATAAGGATCAGCGACCCAAAGGGCAAATTTAGGTACGGCACCCTCGAAGTCCTCTTGACCATCCGACCAACACTGCAATGCCCGAATGATATGTCGTATGAATGGAAGTGATCCGAGGTTATCGTTGCGAGTGAATGCTGTCACTGATGCTCCCAGTGCTCGACACAAGGGGCTCTCAAGATCCACATCGCCTCCGAGATAGACATCGACTCGTGCTGGTGCCTTACCTATCGCGAAGTCTGGAACTATGAACAGACGAGACTCGAATATATCGGCTCCAAAGAGTCGCCATCTTATGAGGTTGTCGTTAGAAGTAGAGTCTCCAAGCTTCTTAAGGTTGAGGCAAGCAGATTGCTGGTCTGATACTTCTGCCGGCCTCTTCACGGTTGGAATGTATGGAGCTACCGGACCGAAAAGTGCTTCCACCAGCCTCACTGGAGGCTCCATTACAGGACGAGAGTGCGGAGGATACTGAACCTTCCGAGAGGCTGAGAGTACTTATGTGCATGCCCAACGGCCTTCATGCGACCGCTTCTTTTGGACATCGCACTTACTGGCTGTTGTTGAGGGTGTCTCCACAAGTCTTGCGCTCAAGGGAAGTCGCAAGTCTAGGCAGGATTCGACAAGCCGGGTGAATATGTATATCTCCGCAAACGCTACTAGTCTAATGTGGACAAATGAGCGAAGTACAGCTACATAGCTATGGTGAACGGCCGTTTCAAAACAATTCGCTAAAATGGTATACAGAACGCAGCGATCGCGCTAATGAGAAGATTCACAGGTTCGAAACCCAGACCACCCCTTTGGCTTGCCTGTCAGATCCCATTCCATCGGTAAAGACTCAGCTTCAAAGATAAGTTCGCTCCCTTCGGCAAGTTGTTCCGGCAATGCCCATGCCAGCTCCCCATTTTTCAACCACATCCGCACCACATGACGTTGGTGATCCGCGTCGTCGAGGAACGACTCTCTCGAATGCAACACAGCATGACTGTTGACGAACACTAGATCCCCGGGCTTCGTATCGAGATACAGTTGGTTCTTCCGGGCGAACTTCTCAACAGCCTCGAGTGCCTCAGTTTGCACGCTTGTCAATCCTGCTTCTTGCGAGCCCTGGCCAAGGAGCGGCTGGCGAGCGAAGTCAAAGATCACGCGGCCCTCGTGGAAGAAGAGGAGGGGACGAGTGCAGCTGGGAAATAGCTTGCCGCGACTGAGCAAGACTGTTGTGTCAGAATCGACATCGCATAGCTTTCGCCAATAGAAGTTGACTTACCTCTCGAAATCCCAAGATGAACTTGCGAGAGCCTCGACCAAGTCGGGTCTCGTGGTGCGAAGCTGGTTGTAGATTTGCTGGGATGAAGAGCTTTTGACCTCGCCTCCTTGAGCTGCTCGTTCACGAACCTGGAAGGCGATAATATCGGCGAACATATCAGTATGAAAAGGCTGCGGTTTGTGTCAGCTTCTGGAGTTGCTTGTACGTGACAAGATCGCTTACTGAAGACTTGTTGGAATGCCTTAGGGGTTGGAATGCCTTAGGGGGCCTTCACCGTCTGTCGGGCTGACTTCCCTGTCATGGCGCAGATGAATTAAGGATGAAATGTTACTCGAGCTCTAATCTTGGACGAGGATCATGACTCACCCACCATGTTTCCAGCATTGTCTTGCTTCGCGCCTTGCTCAGCGATATGAGACGAGATGCCAAGGAATAGTAGCGTGTTATCTTCGACGGAGTATTTCTTTGGATCAAGTCCTCGGATCGAGAAGAAGGCTTTGGCGAGGTGGAGATCATTATTCAGACCTTGCAACTTAGGTCCTAGTGTTGGCAAGGGGAAGTTGTCCTTGTTGATCTCGTATCCATCAAGCTCGTAATCTTCGGAACGATCAGTTCGCTAGTGTGCATCAAGAGGAGGGTCAAGACATACTTTTGAAGGTCTCGAGAGCACTTTCCGCTTCCGCCACTTCATGATCCGCCAATACATAGTTGTATGTATGACTATCCTTGTACTGTTCTGGCGTCCAAGCAGTCGAGCCAGACAAGCACTTTGGCCATCTTTGCGTTGTACCAGGCAGAGACTTGATAGGAATTTTGTACTCTTGCTGCTCGTAGTGATCGATGAGAATGCCAGGGGACATAATAGGTTCTCTGGACAAGTCTTAGAGTAGTGCTTTTGTGACAGAGGATATATATATACAAGTGAGAACACTTGTGTGAAGCTATTGAACAGAGCGTGTGTAGTGATGATTGCAGGCTCAGAGTCTGCGTCCGGACTCCTTGCTCCACGTTTGATATTTGTATAGCGCTCTGCTAATCCCTATCGCAGGACAATCTCTCGAGATCACCGCGCCCGACATGAGGGCAGATGCCAATGGCAAGACGACTATAAAAGAACAACCTTATCTCTTGATGCGGGTGGGGTGGATTGTCTATTGCCGCCGAGTAAGGTGCCTGGTGCCCCTCATCTTCTGAGCGCTGTTTGCCTTCCTCTATGCAAGGTAAACATATTCAACACATGTCCTTGCCTGATTGACGTAGTGACAACAAGGTCCAAACCCTTGGGCAGAAACGTAACGCAATGGTGGGCGTCTGACTTACAGGGTCTGACGAACCTGAGACGTAGCTCATGCGTGCCGTGGAACTCATGCATCCTTCGAGTTGCATCGCAACGTGGCGATGGTCGCCTGCATGGGCAATGACGATAGTGTCCTTGAAATCGAAAGCACAACTTTCCCACTCCGTTGGAGCAAAATGGTTGGTACTTGCTGTGTTGACATTGTTATCAGGCTGAGATGACCCGGCCGCGTCACCGGAAAGCGGAGATGTGTCCAGCACGCTGTCCACCAATCAGACCATTACTTTGACCAACTCGCCCATGTTCAACATTGCTGGCGAACGGATGAAGTCCAGCCTACACTTCTCGTGTTTCTCGAAACTCATGCTGGTGGTGCATGCTCATATGTCTCTCGTGGACCCCACTCATTCAACAATAGCTGACTCGTAAACCAGTATCTGTCTTCGTATCGATCTTTTAGGCTGGCTGGTTCGAGCTCAGACCCTGTGAAATTAGCCATGAAACTCTCTGGCACTGTCAAATTGCACGCTGACACTTTTCTTGGAGCTTCTCAACGTAGCTAGCCACAAACGCCATCTCCCCATCATCCTTCAGCAGCGCCATATTCTTATGATCCTTCGATGTCCAGTCGAAATCTTTTCGGAATGGAATATGGCCTTTACAGATGAGGCGAAAATGCGCAAGTGGTATTTTGGCACCACAATTGACACCTCGGACGAGGTTCATGTCGACATATCTGATCTGTAAAGACCATTAGCATACAGCCTCTTACCGACGATTCTCAGAATTTGGACTTACCGACAGTTTCCGCTTCCTTGCAAATCCAACCTCGTGCTTCATGATGAGCTTATAATTGTGCAAGAGGATGGACAAAACCAAAAAGATACAGAACCAGTGTCGAGGTTTGTTATCATTTACGAGGGTTTGAAGACCATGCAGAACCTTTTGTCTAAGCGGATCCAGAGCCTTGTGCATTACCGTAGACGCAAACTCGTAGTCGACGTAAGGCGGTGATGAGACTCATCCAGGGGGCCGGAGGGGGTTGCCCAGTATTTCGGCGCCAAGAGTCTCTTCGCCAGAAACCCTCCAGCCTCCTTCAATGAACCGACACGTGGTCCAGAATCGCAGCGCGTTAGCGACTAGAGTGCCCTAGTAAGACAATTTAGCGAAATTACACAAGAAAAGAGGTTCACATGGAAGCCTTACGTATGTTCTGTCAGCAGCGAACCTGCGAGCAACCTCGAAGACGACCCGGAGAAGCACATCATCTCGCGGAACAATGTGGTCGACATAACAGATAGCGCTCTCGTTGATGAACGCATTGATTGCCTTCAAACCTGTGGCTGCGTCCGTCATCGCCCACGGGATTGCAAATAATCTTCGTCCTTTGCCGCCAAAACCCTTGTCGTCCTTGACGTCGTCTTTAGGTGGTTCGAACCGGCGCACAGGCAAGCGGGAGAATTGTGCCCCGATCCTGAGTGATGAATAGCGTTTTGATCTCGGTGTCGACCCGGGTCTTTGGGATATTGAATGGACCATAATCTCGACCGACCATTGGGAAAGAGCCCTCGTGGGGCAAATTCGAAATAGTGCGGAAAAGAATGCTATCGTCAATCTTGTAACGAAGACAAGGTAGTCGAAACATGTCGAAGGTCTTCTCCTGGCAGCGGATGCATTCGCCGAAGGGGTCGTTTGGATTGGATGTTGAAACACCATCAGATTGCGCCAGATAATAACGCATACGCGGCTTACCGGTTTTAGAACGTGGCGACATTGAATGCATATGCCAAAGTCCCTGGCTTTCTTAGTCTGAAGGCGCTTCTCCTTCGAGTAAGGTTGCCGCTTTGCTGTACCTCTGCGACTCCTTCCTGGTCCGATCTTGGGTTTCCTGTGGGGCGGACTGCGATCGATATCGTCTTGCAAGATGTGCATAGCATCTGCCGTCTGATAAGATATGACTGTGCCCTGACTAGAATCCACGACGGATTCTTCTGCAACTGGTCCTTGCGAACGGCGTAGAGGTGTACAAGCCACAGTTACCAGATGCGTACGACTAGGTGTTTCGGTGTATCGTGGGCTCGGGTTTGGCGCGAAGACCATCTCGGACATGCTGGTGGGATCCCAAGCTAAGGGTGCTGGTGCTGTCATTACGAGTGAGTGGTCATCGTGCAAGGGATAGCGACTGCCTGCGTTTGCTGAATCGTCCCATGTTGCTCTCAACCCGTGCGGTACATGCTGAAAGTCATGGTGATTTCCTCCGTTTTGTGCCGAAGCTGTCGTCTGTGGCAAGTGTTTATCTGCAACGATGGCATCATCCTCAAAAGGCATGAAATGTTCGGTGTAGTTAGCTGCATAAGTAGGCCCGGCTGCATATTGACAGGGCTGATGACCCGCGAGCTCTTTTGATTGCTGGGCTGTCTCGAACGGGTCTCGAACGGAGGTAGCTGAATCATCGGAGCCTCCATCTCTGGGAATAGTTGCAAAGGATTGAACGCTGTGCCGACATCAACCACCGTGTCAATGCTCCGGGTGGGGGACAGTGCTGGCCGCTGTTCTACCGAGCCTGAGCTTCGAGACCTGCATGACGAGAGGTCCAACGGGAACTCCTCATCTCTATGGGATGACCCTGCCAAATGTGTCGCAGGTTGACCGTTGTCGTATACAGGAAATCCTGAGTCTTGCAAGTCGTGGCATGGGTTGCCATGTCCTTCCAAACCAGCTGTCTGGGGGACGTTGTTATTGAACCAGCTCCCAAGCTCAACGTGTGCTGGGAGTCCGAAATTGTCTTCAATGCCTCGATTGCAATACACGTCTTGTGGGCAGTCCGAACAATTTACATATGTAGTAAACTGAGTTTGAAACGCTTTCGCAGAGTGGAGCGACGCGTCAGTCACCTGATCGGAACGGACATGCTCCAAAACCACTGCAGCCTTTCGCAATATCTCCTTATCCTCGTCTGTCTTTGGTGCCACTTTATACCTCCGTCAAGAGCGTCCACTTGCAGCCTGTCGGTGGCAAATGCCCTGTGATTACAAAGTGAGGCATCTGACCCTATTGCGAGGGCGGCCGATGAAGGAGAACGATGAAGCAGGTTGATAAAGCAGACCGATGAAACAGACCGATGACAAGGGCACCGATGAGGGGAGCTCAGCATCTGATTGGTCAACGTTGCCCTGCAGCATACCTTTGGACCGCAACCATCGACACACGCAGGGGCAGTTGAGAGCTTTGACCCTTAGAGGACGAATCAATCAATCAATCAATCAATCGACCGCAACCATCGAGGCCGAGTTCGAGATAAGGCGCACTTTGGGAATAAGAACAGGACGCATGGCCAGATGTTTGAGCGGTGCATAACGATAGTCTACCCCCTTTTGCCATTGCAAAATGACCGATAATATGCACCGGATGTTGATCCCTGTCCAGCAAACGCGCAAGTCTACTTCGTCGCCTTCAAGGAAAGCAGACATTGCTGAACGTCAAAAGCGAACTCTGCTACCGATCGTTGATCAAATCGATTCGTAAGACATCTATGATCCGCTATCATGTAAGATGCTGAAGCATGCACAAGATTTACATACTGCCAGAGGGATCCTGAAGCATATAAAGCATTCATGCAAGACTATTACTACTTTCTTTTGGAGGGTCATGCAAAACCCTTCGGCTATGTTCACAAGTCAACGATCGAGCAGGTCGATTGGAGTGAATACTGGCGGCTTGACAACGACAATCGACTCTTGACGCTCGCAGCAGTTGACGACCTGGAGGAGCGATCTCGCAGAGTGAACCAGACGCTTCAGAAAGCACACCAAGCCGGAAAGCTCCAAAGATGGAGAGGTTGGACTCAGGAGAGCTTCGATGTGGATGGCCCTATTGGAGAACGGGTCTTGAACATGAATCTCCTTGGTGCCGACATCTTGGGAGCTGTCGTGTCAGGTGTAACGCTTATAGCATGGACCAGAACCGATGAAGGCAGACAGTACTGGCTTCAGAAAAGGTCACAAGTCAAGGTTCATCATCCCAGAAAGTTGGAGACGACGGCGAGTGGCGGCATACAGCTCAACGAGCGACCAATTGACGCCATGATCAGGGAAGCGAGAGAGGAAGCCAGCAATCCGGAAGACTTCGCTAAGGCGAATTTGGTCTCCTGCGACACGATCTCCTACCACATTGCTGTGAATCACGGTGGATCCCCTGGCTCTTGCCCTCATGTGCAATACACCTACGAACTGGAGCTTCCCCCGGGCATAGCTCCACGGCCATGTGACAACGAGGTTGATGATTTTGTCAAGATGAGTGAACACGAGGTTCGAGAAGCACTGTTCGGAGATGAGTTCAAAATGATTGTAGGAGCAATCTGGCTTGGGCACTTTTGTAGACATGGCATTTTGAAGCCTGAGGATGAAGTGAACTACAAGGAGATCTGCTCACGACTACATCGGCAGCACAACATGTCCATACCTTCATAGTCCACATATCATATCCACCCCACCCCGTTCGGGAGGCCGACCATGTCGGCCATGGTAGAGACGGCGATGGGAGACATCGTGAGGCAGACTCGCGTGACGCTCACCCACGAATCACCAGGGGTGGGTGCTGAGCTGGTAAGCTGGTGATAAGAGCGGCGTGATTGAGGTGAGCAGCAAAGTGAGCTGGAAGCAGATTTTACTCTCCTTGTGTTGCCAAGCTACCCCCTTTCCCCACCCCTCCTTTGCCATCTCTGCTAAGTAGTTAACCTGCTGTACTATTTCTTCCTTCCACACAAAACAGTATGTATCAGAAATCAGAACCTCTCATCACCGCTGAGACCCTCCTCCGCTGCCGTGACTTTGTATTTACCAAATGAATAGTTGGGTACATTACGCTCTTGAAATTCTTCGTATCTAGATCGGATCTATCTCTCTCTCTATCCTTCGTACTCATTCCTCCGCATTGTTGCGTATGCCTTGACTCTAGAGATGCGCAGTTGGAAGCCAATGCAAGCAAAGGTGGGAAACACTGCTATGCATTGCTGCTGTGCCGTACGGTGCTTGATTGGAGGCCTGGTTGGCTGGGTCCTTGCACCCCATCTCTCCTGACCATCTGCTTACTCCGTCTCTGATTGCCGAAATCCCAATCCCGGGTCACCTGCTCTTTGTGCGGTATCTGGTCAGCCTCTCCATTCTTCTCCTACGGTCTTTTGGCTTAGGTGGAGCGGCGGCGGGGTGGATTGCTGGCAGGTTGTCGCTGGGTTGTCTAGTGGGGTGCCATCTGTTGGCTGAGGGTAATGTGGGTGATTGAGAGGTTTGGCTTAGCGTTCGCTAATTGGACTGTGGAGGAGTTTGAGGAAATTTGGGTGGTGTCAGGTCAGGGTAAGTGGGAAAGGTGGAAAGGAGAGGAAATGGACGATCTTTGGTGTAACGGTTGAAGGGTCGACAATTACGAACGGAGAACGGAAACGAAACAGGGGACGGTCCATCAAAGAGAGGAGCAAAGATGAAAGGAAAACCAGATGGAGAATGCTCGAGGCTGACTGGAAATCTACGTGACCTACTAGTGTGGACTCCGAGCCGTGATTGAACTCCGAGCTGATGGCCAGCAAGCAAAGAAATTGCAAATGATGAGAAGGAGAAGAACCTACCGCCTGTCCAGAGTATATCGGCATTATCCTCTCGAAGCACGACCTCGCCATTTCTCACTTCCTCGCCAGTAGACAAACCTTGAACTACTACCAGCGACCTCCTCGATGCCGCATGACCACAACATGACACGATGGATTTCAGCTCCTTTGCAATTCGTCTGCCCATCTCACTCCCACTCATTCATTCTTCCAAGCCTCTCTGAAAGGATGCTTTGGATTCCACTTCCCCTGACTAACCAAATTCTGTTTCCAGGCCAACCACTCTCGTTTTTGCGCCTCCTCGTTTACCGGACCTGGACGGGAGTTCTCATGGTTGTGGTGATGGAAATTGAATCGGCCGCCGCGTCCTCGATAGTTTGGGTGGAAGGGACGATGGTGTGGATGAGGCATGTTTGTATGATTAGGTCGATTTTCCCATGTTTCGTTCGCTATCTTTCTCTGTTTCCATTCATGGAAATCGAAGGGGACATTCTCGCCGTCGGAAATGGTATTCGGAGCTTGCTCTGGCTGCGGTCGAACCTGCTGTTGCTGAGATTGGACTTGTTGAACCCTGGGCTTCGGAAGGGGTTCGAGTGTGAAACCTAGATCTGGAGCTGGTGAGCTTGGTGGCGCAGTGCGAGATCCCTTTTCGGTGAGGCGGATATCCTGCGAGGGCATGCTTGGAATCGTGCGAACAGCTGCTGCGTAGCTTGCTGGTTTGTTCGAAACTGCTGTTGGTCGCTGCTCGTGAACGATACTATTAAGCTCGGTTTTCGAAGGAGTAGCAAGAATTGTGTCGTGCACTTGCAATGGCAGTTCGCTCTTCGGTGTTTCGAGCTTCTTATTCACTTTCTGCACGGCTGACTCATGGTTATGCTCCCTCTTCATTATTTTGATTGGGGCAGACGTAGCCGCCTTCTCAACAACGCGTGTTTGCTCTTTGGGTTTCGTAGATTTCGCATTCTCCTTGTCTCCTCCCTCGTCCTGGACGGTGAATGTCTGTTTCTTTGCACCGATTGACACAATCATACCAAAAGGAGACGGAAGCGGTTCGAAGATAGTAGAGGTCGATACGCTTGGAGGTAAAGGGCTTTGTTGATCTGAAGGCTGCGCCATGTCATTGACAGACATATGATCTTGAGCTCGGTCAATTCGAAAGGATGGTCCATGAGTCTCTGCATGACCGTACCCATGATTTTCATTGTATTTGTCCATGTTTTCAGAACGAGAACTGAGTTTCAGAGCTGGCAGGGCGGCCGAACGCTCATAGAATTGGTAAAGTGGGCCGTCAACTGATGTTGAAGATGATGTCGGAGAAAGTGGTGAAATAGTGCCGCTTTGAGAGGCCATATGGCTCTCTCCGCTGCGAGATTGTCGTACTTTTCCATTGCCTGTGGCATCTGAGTTGGCATGAGACCGCGGGTTCTGCTCGAGGAGACCTCTGATCTCTTTCAACTCACTCTGCTGGGCGACAAGCTGTGTCTGCAGGTCCTTTGCAGAAGTGGCGTCAACATCGAGTAGCTTTTGCTTCTGCGATAGAGCATTACGCATGTATGTCATCTTGGCGGCCTGATTCTGCATGGCAATCTGGCTTGCGGCAAGTCGAAGGAACGTTTCTCCATGGAGAGCAATGATGGCTGGATGAAAGATGACCTTCACATCAAAGGGGTGCCGAATTGAAGCACATAGGGCGGGACACGACTTCCACATGTCTCCAATGAGTGCCTCTGGACTGTGACTTGGAGCACTTGGGACATTCACTGGGGGGCGAGTGGGAAGGGACCGTTGCGCTATGTTTGGATCTTGTTCGTACATGTCGAGTCTTCCAGATGGATCAGCGGGCTGAAAGTCGTCAGCTGCGAGATATGTGGTACATGGAATTAACTCGCTTACGAAAGCGGGTTGAAGCGGCATTGTGGGGTGAGGAGCACGCTGACCAAAGACTGGGCGTGGGTGAGTAGAGCTTCGGTGTGAATAGAAAGGCTGCACTGATGGATCCATTTGATGAGACTGTGTAGACTTGGGTAGGTTGGTACGTGTAGTACGCCACATTTTTGAAAGTGAGGGAAAGATAAGGGCCGTAGCAGGTTTGCTGTAAAGGTAAAAGATCAAAGATTCACGAGACAAGCACACAAGTAAAGGACAAAGATACCAGAATACAGGTGGCAGCCTGAACCTCACAAATTCTGCATAACAGCTTGAGTGATCCAGGCAGTAATGAGTGTGTTCCGACGTTAGCACAATTAATCACAAGGAAAGGATTTCTTTCGTGTAAAACTCTGCAAGCAAATAGGTGGAGAAGCGGCAGTTAAAGTGACTTTCAATAGTAACCATAGAATATATTTATGGTGTTCGTTCCCTTTGAACCTGAGATAGTGAGCGTTGACATAAGCTAGGATCTCTGATATGGGCCATTGCGTTGCAGTAAGTAGACGAACAGCGGAATACTTTGGGTCTGCAATCCTTCAGACTCAGAAAGCCAGTGTGAAGCTGAGTATGGGACATGGATGACCTTTGCAATAGTTTCAAGGACTCTCACATCTTCACGGCTGCACCAGACCTTGCATCTCTTGCTCTTACTTTTAGCGGCTTGGGAGTCATTTTTGATATAGGAAGTCCTGCTTGAACGCTCGTCCTGCTTGTGAAACAAATCTCACCTGCTTCCCCAGCTCTCTCTCCACGAGCGATATGTCTTTCAAGTGTTGTCGTTTCGCCCACACACATGCGCAAGGGTCAAACTTCTTTCGGCTGCTCCTTCACCAATTTCGAGATCGCTGATTCGTTGTCTCCGACCACTGTATTCCTTGTCAGCCATGTATCGAGAAGTTCAACCAAGCCTCCTACCTGCTTTGCCTTGATTCCAATCGACAACCTGGTCCGAGATTAGTTCGCTTGTCCAATATGAATGCTCAAGCACTATGTGGAGTTTTTAGCTTACCACCGGCCGTAGAAAGTTGTCTGAGTTCTCTTGTAGCTTCTTAAGAGCATCAGATTGACTACTTGCACCCTTGACTAATTGTGCTGCTTTTGACCCACCAACATACTCGAATATGCTTCTCAATTGGTCCTTTGTAGGAGGAGCTTCAGTGATATCAAGCTGGAAAGGATCTCTTGCAGTGTGTTGGTGCCTGTGGTCGGAAGCTTGGTCCTCTGTTGCGTGCTCTTGAGATTGAGCAGAGGCTTGCTTCAGGAGCGTCGCGATACGCGTCGAAGCTTGTATAGAGGGTTTGTGGAAGAGAGTCACTACGTCGAGGGTCTTGTGCATGCGAAACATGTTGGATATGAATGGTTTCATGGGCTTGATGTGTATCAAGTGTAGTTTGGTGAGTTGGAGAAGCTGGGGGTGGAGTCGGGGTTTGGGAAGCTTTGGAACACCGACCAACAAACATCGTCCACATCTGCCTCCTAATAAGATTCTGTCTCTAGCTTGATCGTTCACCCTGCGCATGTCCTAAGCGACTGTGGTTCGAGATGGCTCAGCTATGGTCCCTCAGATTGCTCCTTTTGCTCTCCACGCCCAAATCAATCTCAATACGGAGTAGAGTTCGGCAACATGTGGTTATCTGAGATCGACTTGGAGCTTTGGAAATTAGAATTCATATCGTCCAGACTGTAGATTGCAACCCTGGGGCTGTTGCAGATGAAGAGAATGAGGATCGAGTAGCTGTCGCCATGGCTTCTCGTCATCGACCAACGGACTAATCCCTCAATTGATCGTTTGGCATACCCGGCAGGTGATTTGGAGAATCAAGATTGTGGAAACCGATCTTCACTTTGTAAAAGTTGCGAGACAATAGGAATGTATGTGAAGCGCCCAATTTCATTACAGGATAATTGTGCATATCACTATATTATGGACCATTGGCTTTCAGACAAGACCAAGTATGAGCTCTTTTGTAGCCAGATAGAAGCAGGATTTAAATGCACCTCCGATAACCTTGGCCAGCAGCTACTTGCCTTTGGGCAAGGACATGTGTGTACCGAAGTCACAGGATACGACGCTTAGAGGGGGCTACAGCCGACTCATCGAGACATTTCTGCAATAGACGTTGAAGAAATGCTAGTAAGCTCGATGCCCAAGACCCATCATAGCGATATGAGGTATCGTTTTCATGGATCAGATTCAGGGTGTAGGACCAAGTAGGGGAAAATGACGGACAAGCCATTAAGGAAATAACAGCGCAGAGGTCAAAAGAACGAAGCACTCGTCCCGCAAACTGTCAAATCGTGGAAACGTTTCCGCCAAAAAAAGGAGATTGGTTTTTTTCGTCACACTCGCACCCAATATTGTTGTTCACGACCATGTAGATTGATTATGGAAGCGCACGGGTGTGAAATCCAAATCAGATAGAGAAAGCAGAGATCTTCGGCCAATGCTTTGTTGACAGCTGTGCACAGCTCCATTCTTCGTCCGCTGGAGCACAAGCAAGAGCATAGCAAAATAGAAGCACATGGGAGTCGGTATTGTTGACCCAAGTTTCGGCTCATGGAGATAGCTTGCTGCCACATGGGTTGCGAAAAAGTGATGAATGAGTGTATATAGAAGAAGCTATCTACGCAAACTAGCAAGGAAGAAGGAAATAGGCCTGTGCTGAGTAAGCCGCCAAGGAGGACCTACTACGGTATCAGGCATAAGTAATGTTAGCTCCACGCTAGTAAATCTGTCTCAAAACGCGTTATTTACTCTCTATCCCTGTCCTTATTTTACAGCTATTTAACGCGTTTTTTCTACTCATTCTGCTCATTCTGCTCATTCTGCTTATTCTGCTTATTCTACGCAATGAATACTAACGCAGATAGGCCTCAAACGCCTCCAAATGCCTCTACGCAGACAACTCACGATCAACATCTTCAAATTCAAACTTTACGCGAAATAAGCCTCTCTCACAATCAAATTCGCGATCAACTTAATCTTTCTTTACGTTAAATATTTTACGCCGTCAATTATTAAGTTACGTCTTAAAAATGTAAGAACAGATCTTTAATACTTACTTAAGAGAAGATTGAAGATATAATTATATAGATATATGTTTAAAAGATAAATTAACGTACTTTATAAATCAAAATTTCTATTATTTTAGAGCTTAATATCAGTTTTTATATTGTTAGAACTGCTCTATAAAATGCTAACTTTTCTTGATATATTGCTCATCAAAAATCTTCTATTTCTGAATGTAATTAATAAGCTCGTTTATATTAGATTATTAAATATATTAAATAAATCTTTAAATAATAAAGAAAGATATTATGAAGTGATGAAATATAAGTTAATAAAGATTATTATATAAAGATCTATATTATATATTAAGTTAATAAAGAATGAGATTTAATAGATTGTTAGAAACTATCAAGATTAGTTATAATAAGATTCAGATATTAAAGAATTGTGAATAGAAATCACTGTTCTTATAAAGAAGAATTAAAGGCAGATTGCAATTGATAATATAAGTTGATTACGGAAGAAGAACAAGATTATGAAATTATGAGATAAATAATTATTTATATAATTGTTATTAATAAGCTGTATATAATGCTTCTAAATGTTTCTCTTAAGTATTTTTGAGTACTTACTTTTAAGTGCTTCTTTTAAGTACTCTTAAGCACTTTTCTTGACATTTATTTCTAATTATTTTAATTAAATATAACTTTCTAAATTAGATCTATTATAGTTTTAGAAGATATTCGCCTGCGGAGCTTTTTATTATATTTTCAATAGTTAGAGTTAAGTCTATCAACTATTAATTTGTAACTATAATATTATATTCTTTTAGATTAGCTTAATCTCTTAAGTTATTTAAATCTATCTTTATAATTTCGATAATTTTTACTTTCTTCTTTCTTTATTATATTTTAATATCGTGTTAATAAATCTTTCTCTTATAAACAATATTAGATTTAGATAAAGAAAATAACTTTATTAGAGATATTAATTATAATTACGTATTTTATTTGTGTTAAATAAGATTGTTTTTATGTGTTTTTTAAAGATATTATTAGAAACTATCAAGATTAGTTATGATAAGATTCAGATATTAGAGAATTGTGAATAGAAATCACTGTTCTTATAAAGAAGAATCAAAGGCAGATTGTAATTAATAACATAAGTTGATTATGAAAGAAGAATAAGATTATGAAATTATAAGATAAACAATTATTTATATAGTTATTATTAATAAGCTGTGCATGATACTTTTAAGTGCTCTTCTTAAGTACTTTTAAGTACTTACTTTTAAGTGCTCTTCTTAAGCACTCTTAAGCATTTATCTTAGTATTTATCTTTAATTATTCTAATTAAACATATCTTTTTAGATCAGATCTTTATAATTTTAGAAGATATTTATCTGCGGAATCTATTATCTTAACTAATTATCAGACTTCGGTAGTTAGAGTCGAGTCTGTTAACTATTAATTTATAACTATAATATTATATTCTTTTAAGTTAGCTTAATCTCTTAAGCTATTTAAACTTATCTTCATGATTTTAATAATTTTTACTTTCTTCTTTCTTTATTATATCTCAGTATTGTATTAATAAATCTTTCTCTTATAAATAATATTAAGTTTAAATGAAGAAGATAACTTTATTAAGAATGCTAATTATAATTATATATTCTATTTATATTAAGCGGAATTATCTTTATATATTTTTTAAAGATATCTTAAAGTGTTCAAAGTATACTTATTATAATATTCATTATAATAATAACTTCTTAAAGATTAACTTTTAGAGATTACAATAGAAAGAATTGCGTTTAAAAACTGCGTGAAAGATAATTCTTCTTTATTTTTAATAGAATACTGCGAAGATAGCGAGTTTAAACTTTTATATTAAGTCTCTTTAAACGACTTAAAATAAGATAATTACTTAAAAGATTAAATCTTTAAAAGAGCTCAATTAGAAAGAGAGATATTCTGAAAAGAAAGAGTTATTAATTAATGCGGGATTACATATTATTTTTAACGAAGAGTAGCTAATTACTTTCTTTAATTCTTCTTACGCCGAAAATTCCGGCGATAATAATTCTTAAGAATTATAAGATTGAGATTTATTTCTAATTCTTATATGTTTTCTAACATATTATATTCTAATTATTTTATTAAATAATAGATTTTATCTTTAATCTCTTAATTATTAAGCACTTTTTTCATCTCATATTTTTAATCTTAATTATTTAGTTAAATTAGAGTCTGTTTAACATTCTTTAATATAGATTTTAAAAGAAAAATATCGAATATAGAATGAATTCTTATAATATCTAAAAGTTTAAGTTTATAAGTTGATTTATTTAAGACTTTCTAAATTAAATAGAAGTTAAGTTTCGTGTAATTCAGTTTTATACTAAATCTTTTAATTTTAATATTTCGATAAAATAAATATATTAGATTCTTCTCTTTAAGATTTGATTTATTAATTCTCTTAGAGTTATAATATATATCAGATCTTTAATTAATGAATTCAAGATCTTTTATTAATTCTTAATATAAATTAATTAATAGTTATATATTAATAACTGATTTTTATATAAATTATTCTATTTCTTTTAATTATTTATATAAAATTGATTCTCATTTATAATTAATATAGAAAGATGACACTTCAGTTATTATTAAGATATTATTATATGCGAACTGTATTAATAATAAGAGTATTACTCAGTTATTCTGACGATAATTTATATAGTATTATAGATATTATTTCAGTGTTTGATTAATTCTTTTAATTTGTTTATTTATTTGCGAGTAATAAGTTGTAAATAACTTATATTTAATTCCGAGTTAATCTATTAATAACTTTTAGAATTTAAAAGTGAACAGTTTATTTCAATTAGAGATGATCTTTATTAATATATTATGATTTGCAAATATTATTCATAAAAATATGTAGATTAAGTCTTCGATATTTAATACTTTTATATAATTAATGAAGTAAATATATTTTGTTAATCTATTAATAATAATTAAAATGCTGTCATATCTAATATTAATTATTAAGTTCTTAGATAATAATAGCTTAATAATAAAGTTTAATATAATAAATTTCCATACTTCTTTAAATTATTTTGAAGACTACATCTTCTCGTATAATTTATATTAAGAGTGCTTAATTTTTTAATAAGTATCGCAGTTAATAATTTACTGCCGAACTGCTTTATTTATTTCTAAAAAATAATAGAATCTGAAAATATGTTTTAAAGTCTTCTCTATTTCTTAATATTCATGAAACATCTTCTTATAATATTATTAAATAATTATTTTCTTTACTTAATTTATAATATATATCAGTTCTTTATATAAGATCAGTTCGCTATCTTATTTTTAAAAAGCTAAATATTTTTCGAGATTCTTTTAAATTTCGCGAAATAAATAATTATTTAAATATAATTTAATAATTCAATCTTTCTAATCTTGATTAAAGATCTGAAATGTCAAAGCAATTATAATATAATTATATATTATAAATCCGTTTTTATTCTCACGTAAAACTAATTATAAAGTGGATTTAATATCTCGAGTATAATCCGCTCGATAACTTAAAGCGTTAACTTTAATATTATTATTCTCTTTTCGATAGAAAATTTTAAAGTTATAAATTAATAACAGCTCAGATTATTATATCTGATGTCTGTTTAACATCTTAATAGTAGTGAAGTATAACAGATTTTTATGATTTATATATATTTTTACAGAATATTTAGATTCTTCTAAGTATACTTATTATTTATTAAACGCGATAATTATAATTAGAAGTTTCTTATTATAAATCTCATAATTAAGTTCTACTAAAATCATCTTTCTAAAATAAAAGATGATAAGTCTCAATCATTCTTTATTATTAGATTAACTTATGCACATATTAATAATATAATTCGATATATTTATTTTAAGCACGATTTATCTTTTAAAATTAAATATTATGAGAATAAAGATTATTATAAATTTTTATTTCAGCTTTTAAAATAAAGACTTTATCTCTATTTCTTAAATAAAGAATACTTTCTTTTAAGTTATTTATGTTAATAAGATAGTTATCTTTGAGTAATCTATAATGAATCTTTAATAGAAGTTGATGAATTTAAGAAATAATTATAATTTCTTTACTAATATAGATTATAATCATTTAAGTATAATTATTATCTTGAATTTATTTATTTAAATCCTTATAATTATTAAAATAAATCTAAGAAACTTAATGCTTTGCTTATAAAACTCGCACTTCTCAATCTTTATTAATAGATTTTTCGCCTGAAAAGCGCGAAGCATTTTTTGAATATATTTAATATATTATTTCTTATTTTCCGAGTATATAAGAATATTATTTAAGTAAATAATATAGAACTGATTTAAATATTCTTTTAGAATATTATTTATTAGAGATTAAAAGAAGACGGAAATGTTTATTAACTTAAAGAATATAATTAGATACTCGTAATAATTATAATGAGTTTAAAACGCGGTTTTCTATTTCTCTCTCTTCTTCATTCTTATCAGATTATATACTTCTCGTAAATCGAGCGTAATATTAAGAACTGTCAAGACTAACTATAACAAGATTCAGATATCAGGGAATTATGAATAGAAATCACTGTTCTTATAAAAGAAGAATTAAAGACAGATTATAATTGATAATATGAGTTAATTATAAAAAGAAGAATAAGATTATGAAACTATAAAATAAATGATAATTTATATAATTATTATTGATAAGCTGTGCACAGTACTTCTAAGTACTCTTCTCGAGCACTCTTAAGCACTTACTCTTAAATGCTCTTCTCAAGCATTCTTAAGCACTTCTCTTAATATTTATTTCTAATTATTTTGATTAAATATATCTTTCTAAATCGGGTTTTTATAATCTTAAAAAATATTTATCTGTAAGATCTATTATCTTAATTATTTATCAGACTTCGATAGTTAGAGTTGAGTTTGTTAGTAACTTAGTCTATAACTATAATATTATATTCTTTCAAGTTAGCTTAATCTCTTAAGTTATTTAAACTTATCTTTATAATTTTATATTATTTCTACTTTCTTCTTTCTTTATTATACTTTAATATCGTATTAGTAAATCTTTCTCTTATAAACGATGTTAGATTCAGATGAAGAAGATAACTTTATTAAGAGTGCTGATTATAATTATATATTCTATTTATATCGGGCGGGATTATCTTTATATATTTTCTAAGAATGTCTTGAAATATTTAAAGTATATCTATTATAATATTTATTATAATAATAACTTCTTAAAGATCGACTTTCAGAGATTGCGGTAGAAAGAATTATATCTAAAGACTGCGCGGAAGATAACTCTTCTACATCTTTAATAGAATACTGCGGAGATAATAAGTCTGAACTTTTATATTAAGTCTTTTTAAGTAACTTAGAGTAAGATAATTACTTAAAAGATTAAGTCTCTAAAAGAGCTTAATTAGAAAGAGAAATATTTAGAAGAGAAAGAGTTATTAATTAGTGCGGGATTACACGTCACTTTTAATGAAGAGTAACTAACTACTTTCTTTAATTCTTCTTATATTAAGAGTTTCGGCGGTAATAATTCTTAAGAGTTATAGAACTGAGATTTGTTTCTGATTTCTATATATTTTCCGATATATTATATTCTGATTATTTTATTAAATAATAAGTTTTATCTTTAATTTCTTGATTATCAAGCACTTTTTTCACCTCATACTTTTAATCTTAATTATCTAATTAAATCGGAGTCTGTTTAGTGTTCTTTAATACAGATTCTAGAAAAGAAATATTAAATATAGAATGAATTCTTATAATATCTGAGAGTTTAAATTTATAAGTTAATTTATTTAAGACTTTCTGAATTGAATAGAAGTTAAGTTTCGTGTGATTTAGTTTTATGCTGAATCTTTTTATTTTAATATTTTAATAAAGTAAATATACTAAATTCTCTTCTTTAAGATTTGATCTATTAATTCTCTTAAAGTTATAATATATATTAGACTTTTAATTAATAAATTTAAGATCTTTTCTTAACTCTTAATATAGATTAGTTAATAGTTATACACTGATAACTGATTTCTATGCAAGTTATTTCATTTCTCTTAATTATCTGTATAAAGTTAATTCTTATTTATAATTAATATAAAAGAATAACATTTCAGTTACTACTGAGATACTATTATATATAAACTGTGCTAGTAATAAGAGTAATACTCAGTTATTCTAGCGATAATTTATATAGCATTATAAATATTGTTTTAATATCTAATTAATTCTTTTAGTTTATCTATTTATTTGTGAGTAATAAGTTATGAATAACTTATATTTAATTCCGAGTTGATTTATTAATAACTTTCAGAATTTAAAAGTGAATAGTTTATCTTAATTAGAGATGATTTCTACTAATATATTATAATTTGCGAATATTGTTTATAAAAATATATAGATTAAATCTTTGGCGTTCAATACTTCTATATAATTAATGAAGTAGATATATTTTATTAATTTATTAATGATAATCAAAATGCTGTTATAATTAACTTTAGTTATTAAGTTCTTAGATAATAATAACTTGATAATAAAGTTTAATATAATGAATTTTCATGCTCTCTCAGATTATTTTGATGATTATATCTCCTCATATAATTTATATTAAAAGTGCTTGATTTTCTAATAAGTATCGCAGTTAATAATTTACTATTAAACTGCTTTATTCATTTCTGAAAAATAATAGAATCTGAAAATATATTTCAGAATCTTCTTTATTTCTTAATATTTATAAGACATCTTCTTATAATATTATTAAATAATCGTTTCCTTTGCTTTATTTATAATATATATCAGTTCTTTATATAAGATCAGCCCGCTATCTTATTTTTAAAAGACTAAATATTTTTCTGAATTCTTTTAAATTTCGCGAGATAAATAATTATTTAGATATAATTTAATAATTCGATCTTTCTAATCTTAATTAAAGATCTGAAATATTAAAGCGATTACAGCGTAATTATATATTATAAATCCGTTTCTATTCTCACGTAAAACTGATTATAAAGTGAGTTTAATATCTCGAGCGTAATCTGCTCAATAATTTAAAGCGTTAGCTTTAATATTATTATTTTCTTTTTAATAGAAAATTTTAAAGTTATAAGTTGATAATAGCTTAGATTATTATATCTAACATCTATTTAACATCTTAATAATGATGAAGTATAATAGATTTTTATGATTTATATATACTTTCATAGAATACTTAAATTCTTTTAAATATACTTATTATTTATTAAACGCGATAATTATAGCTAGAAGTTCCTTATTATAAATCTTATAATTAAGTTCCGCTGAAATCATCTTTCTAAAATAGAAGATGATAAGTCTTAATCATTCTTTATTATTAGATTGACTTATATACATATTAATAATATAGTTTGATATATTTATCTTAAGCACGATTTATCTCTTAAGATTAAATATTATAAGAATAGAAATTATTATAAATTTCTGTTTCAGCTTTTAAAATGAAGACTCTACTTCTATTTCTTAGATGAAGAATACTTTCTTTCAAGTTATTTATATTAACGGGGCGGTCATCTTTAAATAGTCCGTAATGAATCTTTAATAGAAGTTAATAAATTCAAGAAATAATTATAATTTCTTTATCGATATAAATTATAATCATTTTAGTATGATTATTATCTTGAACTTATTTATCTGAATTCTTATAATTATTAAGATGAATTTAAGAAACTTAATACTTTACTTATAAAACTTATATTTCTTAATCTTTACTAATAAATCTTTCGTCTAAAGAACTTATAATATCTTCCGAATATATTTAATATATTATTTCTTGATTTCCGAGTATATAAGAATATCGTTTAAGTAAATAATATAGAATTGATCGAGATATTCTTTTAGAATATTATTTATTAGAGATTGAAAGAAGACGGAAGTGTTTATTAACTTAAAAAATATAATCAGATACTTATAATAATTATAATGAGTTTGAAATGTGATTTTCTATTTCTCTTCTTTCTTCATTCTCATCAGATTATACACTTCTCGTAAATTGAGTGTAATGAATTATTTTATCTCATAAATGTGATTATGCAGCTCTGAGATTAATAATAATGTATATCGATTTTTTATCATAATATTATTTAATTATCAATAATTAATATATAGGCGCATTTTATTATTAAGTTTTAAAATAAATAAAACTGAGTATTTTATAAATAAAGTTAAAGATTAAATAAATCTCTTCTTCTAATTCTTATTAAGATACTTTTATAGAATTTTAAGTTTTTTTTTAGAAAGAAAATAAATAGATTTGTAGATAAATTTCTTATTAGATTTTAAAGAAATCTTATAATCTTAGAATTAATGTTTAGATAGCGCTAATATACTTTTATTTTTAATAAATAAACGTTTAAATTTATTATATTTTAGTAAATACTCGAGAAAACTCTTTATTATCTTTATTAAATATTTATTATCAGATTTTACTCATACTACTTTTATAAATAATATCATAACTGTATTTACTTTATAATTATAATTAAGAAAATTGATAGTTCGTTATTTCTAACTAATTATCGGGTTATAAACTTTTAGTTATGAAATGTTCAGAATAATATTATACTTAATTTTCACGATATTTAATATTACTTATTTTATGTATTACTAAATATCAAGTTTTAGTGAGTAAGTTTCTACTTTAACTTACTTTTAATCTTATTTAATTAAACTCTCATCTATTAATATCAACTAATAAAGTTTATCTTTTTCTCATGTAAATAGACGAAATCGAATCATATATATTAGAGAGATGTAATTCTCAATAACTTCGAAATCAATTATAATCTTAATTTAATATTATTCTGCTTAAGCTTATATAATTAGATATCGTGCGTAATTAATATTAGTTATCGCTATTTTCTGAGATTTAAGAGTAAATTCTTTATTATATTTCGGACTTAAAGAGTCTTCTTATTTTTTAACTTCTTTAATTTAAAGTTTTTGAAATAAGTATATTCTTTTTTCGCGAAATAATATTCTGATTTATTGCACGGAAAGTGTGCGTATAATTTATAAGAAATGTGATATTCTTTATTACAGATCACTCTTATCATTTCTAATTTCTTAATTTCTTAGATCTATATTATACTTGCGCTTTATATCTTCTTAAGATAAGTGAGAGTGTTAATCTTATATAAGTTAATTACTTCTTAAAGATTATTATTTTAATAATAATAAATTTATTCTTAATTTTAATTTAAACAGCTCTTTATATAATATATTCTTAATTATAACTTTAACTTAATTCTTTATAATATTTTTTCGGGCGTATATACTTTATATTGATATTGAAACTTCAACTTACAGTTCATATTTATATATGACGCTAACTTTTAGAATTTAATAATTATTTTTATATAATCTTTATTATATTTAAGATTGCTTAATATTCGCTTCTAAAGTACTTTAAAGATAGCATTTAATAATTATTTTACTTTTCTTTATTTAAATTCTTTGAAATATTATTTTAAGTTGTTCTTATCTAATCTATAGATAACGCACTTATTATTATAATAGACAGTTCAAGATATATAGATATATAATAATTCTATAAAGTTTTAATCACAAATCTACTTAAGTAATTTAATAATTAATTCTAATACTAATGCGATATTAATATAGTTAATATCTTATATATTATCTAATTTTTCTATTATCTATTCTTCTAATTTACTTAAGATAATATATAATTATTACTTATTTGAATAATTATTAGCTCGATATTCAGATTTTCTATAATAAAGATATAAATTCTTTTTTATTCTCTCTTTTTATTAAGTTGAAGAGATTTTATTTTAATTAAGTTTCTTTTCAAATTTTTTATGATTTATAATATTTAAATTCATTTCTTAAGAATAAATAATTTATTTCGTTTAATATTTATCTTTCTAATATTTATTAGAAACGAAGATTTAAGAGTGTTCTTACTCTTTTTTCATCTATCTTTTATATAGACGATTATTTATTTGAATAGATATATTAATTAGATTCTTTAGTTCATCTAATCTCTTAACTTAAGTTAGTTCATTCTTAACTAAGTTCTTCAGTTCTAGATAATATTTTATTATGAGTGCTGCGTTATTCTATTTAATTCTTAATATGATTTATTAAAACTTGAACGCATACTTTATTATTAAATCTATTTATTAAAGTTTTTAAACTTCTTATTTAGCGATTCATTCTTTATTTACTTCTTTATATACTTGTCTAATACACTTCTTAAAATAGAAGTAACTAATAAAGATTCTTTTTATTTTCACTTTCTTATCTTTAATTATCTTCTTTAAATAATCTATTAAATATAATTCAAATTAATTAAAAACTTTATCTTAAAAATATATAACTGCGAATATTATCTTAACTTTAATTATTTTCAACTTCTAAATATTGAACTGAATATATATATTAATTTAAATTAAGAAAACTTAAAGTTTCTTTCTATCTTTATAAAACGTGTTAGAGATATTAACTTTTAAGAAGGCGTAATTAATATCCGCGATTTCTTCTTAAAATTATTCTTGTTTAGAGTATAATATATTTACTTTAATAAGACTTATTATAATAGAGTGACTAATATTTAATAATAGATAGTTAAAGTATTAGAAATTACTAAGACTAGCTATAGTAAGATCTAGATATTAAAGAGTTATAAATAAAAATTATTATTCTCATAAAAGAAGAATTAAAGATAGATTGCAATTAATAATATAAGTTAATTACGGAAGAAGAATAAGATTATAAAATTATGAGATAAATAATAATTTATATAATTATTATTAATAAGTCGTGTATAATACTTTTAAGTGCTCTTCTCAAGCACTCTTAAGCACTTACTTCTGAGTGCTCTTCTTAAGCACTCTTAAGCACTTCTCTTAATATTTATTTTTAATTATTCTGATTAAACATATCTTTCTAAATCAGATCTTCGTAATCTTAGAAGATGTTCATCTGCGAGATCTACTATCTTAACTATCTATCAGACTTCGGCAATTAAAGTCGAGTTCGTTAGTGACTTAGTCTGTAACTGTAATATATAATAAATTATTTTATTTCATAAATGCGATTATATAGCTCTGAGATTAATAATAATGTGTATCGATTTTTTATCATGATATTGTTTAATTATCAATAATTAATATATAAATATATTTTATTATTAAGTTTTAAAATAAATAGAACTGAGTATTCTATAAATAAAGTTAAAGATTGAATAAATTCTTTCTTTTAATTCTTATTAAGATATTTTTATAGAATTTTAAGTTCTTTCTTAGAAAGAGAATAGATAAATTTATAAATAAATTTCTTATTAAATTTTAAAGAAATTTTATAATTTTAGAATTGATATTTAGATAGTGTTAATACGCTTTTATTCTTAATAAATAAACGTTTAAATTTGTTATATTTAGATGAATACTTAAAGAAACTTTTTGTTATCTTCGCTAGATATCTATTATCGAGTTTTATTCATACTACTTTTATAAGCGATATTATAATTATGTTTAATTTATAGATATAATTAAAAAAACTGATAGTCCGTTATTTCTAACTAATTACTAAGTTATAAGCTTTTAGTTATAAAATACTTAAAATGATGTTATATTTAATTTCTATAATATTCAACACTACTTATTTCGTGTGTTATTAAATATTAAGTTTTAGTGAGCAAGTTTCTACTTTTATTTATTCTTAATCTTATTTAATAGAACTTTCATCTATTAATATTAATTAATAAAGTTTGTCTTTTTCTTGTGTAAATAGACGAGATCGAATTATATATATTAAAAAGACGTAATTTTTAGTAACTCCGAAATTAATTATAATTTTGATCTGACGTTATTCTACTTAAGCGATTTAACAATCATTTCTGGCACCGATATTATAATATCAGCGCAGCTGACATCTTATATATTATCTTATTTCTCTATTATCTATTCTTTTAATATGCCCGAGATAGCGTATAGCTGTTACTTATTTAGATAATTATTAACTTAATATTTAGATTTTTCGTAATAGAGGTATAAATTCTTTTTCATTCTCTCTTTTCATTAGATTGAAGAGAGTTTATCTTGATTAGATTTCTTTTTAAATCTTTTGTAATTTATAACATTTAAATTTATTTCTCGGGAGTAACAAACTTATTTCACTTAATATTTATCTTTCCGATATTTATTAAAAATAAAGATCTGAAGACATCTTTACTCTTTTTTCATCTGTCTTTTATATAGATAATTATTTAATTTAATAAATATATTAATTAGACTTTCTAGTTCATCTAATCTTTTAATTTGAGTTAGTTCATTCTTAACTAAATTCTTCAGTTCTAGATAATATTTTATTATAAATGCTGTATTATCTTATTTAATTCTTAATATAATCTGTTAAAACTTAAATATATACTCTATTATTAAGTTTATCTATTAAAGTTTCTAAACTTCTTATTTAGTAATTTATTCTTTATCTATTTCTTTATATATTCATCTAATACACTTCTTAAAGTAGAAGTAATTAATAAAGATTCTTTTTATTTTTATTTTCTTATCTTCGATTATCTTCTTTAAGTAATCTATTAAATATGATTCGAATTAATTAAAGACTTTATTTTAAAGATATATAATTATGAATATTATCTTAATTTTAATTATTTTTAGCTTCTAAATATTAAATCGAATATATATATTAACTTAGATTAAGAAGATTCGAAGTTTCTTTTTATCTTTATAAAATATATTAGAGATATTAATTTTTAAGAAAATATAATTTATATTAGCGATCTCTTCTTAAAGTTATTCTTATTTAATAATGATAATTCTTATTTCTATCTAGCTTATAGCTAATAAGGGAATCTATATATTTATAAAGTAGAAAATCTTTTTAGAGAAAAAATCTACCATTCTTATCTCACTTTCTTTTGTTTACATTCTATATTATATAGTTACGATCTCTTACGAGCTTTACTGCAAGATTCTAATCTCAATTCTTTAATTTAGATGTTGCTTACTTAGAATTATGCTAGAAGTCCCGTCTTCTAAAGAAAATATGCTGCTGCTTTAGTCTTACGGGTGATTACGAGCATTTATCAGTAGTTACTCATTTCTGCGATTAAAAATAGTGTTCTTCTCTTATCTGCGAAAAGCGAATATAATATTATAATATACTTTGCTATTTATCATTATCAGTCGCAGAAGTACGCAGATGCGTAACCCGGAACGTTTCTATCTATAAGGAATCCGTTTAGTTTAATCTTTTCTATTCAGATCTAAATAATTAGCGCGTTAACCACCTTTATTAATTCTTCATGGAATTCTGAGCGGTTATAACTTAGATTAAACTATATCGAGTTCTTGATTCTATCTGCGGATATGAATTAGAGATATGTTATTTATTATATCTCTTATGTATTAGTTAGCGTTTTCTTAAGAGCTTATTTTCATATTATTAATTGATATTTCCGTCCATTTCCTTTCATATTCTATTATAAGGATGCTATTATTAACAGTAAGCTATTTATTCAGAATTTCTCTAAAATCCTCTTTTTTAATTATTTCTTCTTAATATTTAATAATATTACTTATTAATTTAGAGTTCTTTCTAATAGCGCTCTATTATAAATTCTTATATATACTTAATAAACTATATAGCCTTCTATAATTAAAGTCTGTCTGCGCACTTCTAAGACCGCCAGTCTATTTATTATAGTTAAGATTAAATAGATTCCCGTTTCTTTTTCTAGAATACGCTTATTTATAACTTAATACATTTCAGAAATCTTTTATAAAAAGTGATTCTAAGTAATCTTAAGTTATTATTTCATTATTTTATGAGCGAGAGATATTTCTTGCGATTTATATTATATACTTACGCTATATAGCAATACTAATTCAATAATGAAGCTATAAATCAGTCTTAACTTCTTAAATATAACTTCTCAGATTAATAATATAATATAACTTATTACGCTCAGTAATGAGATCTATTTTTTCTAAATCTTTATAAGATATAATTCTTATCTCAGCTTAATATTAATCTATACTCCTAGTACTTAAATATAAGATTTTGCATTAATTCATATTTCTTTAAATATTAATATGACTGTTAGATTAAATCTCTTTAATAATCTTATTAAGTAGAGAATCTTATATTTCTCTAATATAAAGCGTGTATTATAAGTTATAACTTATTATATATACTTTTAGTGAATCTCTTTTAGATATTTATAGTTACGCTCTATTAATACTTTATATATTAAGATATTAATATTATTTACGAATTCAGTTAAGAAAACTTGTAACACTTTATTATCTATAATATCTAATAAATCTATAATAAAGAAGAGAAATAGAATAAATAATACCGAAGATTCTTATAAGATGTCTGTTTCTACTTATAACTATTTAGACTCACTCTTAATCAGTCTTATCATTATAATATAATCTTTAAAAAAGCTTTCTATCTATCTTACTAATATTTCTAAGATTCTTCTTTTTCTAAAATTATATATTAGTCTCTTATATAATATATAATTAAATGCGCCTAAGATATTAAGACTAAGAAGAGTTATAATCTTCTTTAAGTCTAAAAGATTCTAAATAATATATACTTATTTTATAAGAAGTTAAAGAGCTATTTTTATTAATCTATCTTTTCAAGCTCTTATTTATATTTCTAAAAGAAGATAATTAGATTTAGTAAGTTATAAGAGCTTACACGCTATAATTTATTTAAGAAGTTTTCTTATAATATTAAGTAGAACTATTAAACGGTATATCTTAGAAGTAATATAATCATCTTTATCGAATTTCCGAAGAGTAAGTATAACCGCCTATTTTCACGCGCTAGAATAATAGCCGTTTTATAATGCTATATTAAAGATCATGTGAAAATATAAGATCAGCTAATCTACTATATTCTTAAGTATTCTATTTAGAATCTGATCTAAACTAATAACTTTATTCTTCGCAATCTTCTATATAACATTATACATCTCTACTTTTATAATCATCTACTTAAGATTAATTTTCTCTTCATATTAAGTATTCTAAATATTCTATAAATCTATCTCTTAAGATTTTAGAAAAAATTTCTTTTTTAGCAGATCAATCTTTTATAATATTATATCAGCTACTCTAGTTTGATTTCCATTATAATCTCTTATAATTAATTACGGGAGCTAAGAGAGCGTGTATAATTTATCTACTTTAATCTTAATCTACTTTATAAGTTTTCAGGTGCTCTATATTATCTATATAATTTTAATTAATTATGAGTAAAACATATCTTTTACGTATTATTATAAAATCACTATCTTCCGATTTCTAATTTCGTGATACTTTTTCTTAAACTTCTCTATATAATTTTATAATATATTATATTTAGCCTCTCTTATCTTATAAATCATTATATTATACTCATTTAATTAGAAGTCCTTTATAAACTCAGAAGACTTAGCCTATAATATACTCATATTAATTACTTAATTAAGCGCTTATAATATCTCGTGAATCCTCATATCTATCTGTTTATTAGTATATAATAGAATATTAGATATCTTATCTTTCAGCACTATTATTATCTTTTTAATATCTATTCTTTTTTAGCATTTTCTACATCTAATTATAAGTAATTATAATTATATCTGAAGAGTAAGCTTAATTAAGATGTAATTAAATAATTAAGTCAGATCTAATCTAGCTATGCACTTTATTATCTTATTTACGAGTATTTATAAAAGAAATATTAGATCTATCGTGCTCTATAACTTACGTGTCTATTATATTATTATTCCGAAAGGAATTACGAGCTTAAGTGAATAATTATTAGCGATATTAATTAGAATATCTATTATTACATATTAGATCAGCCTCTTTAAGCCGCTTTAATATAAATAGTAAAGATTAAGATTGCTGATTATAATATATTCCGCTTCCGTATCTATCACTTCTAAGATCTTACACAGTATATTAAGTATTTCCGCATCTCTACTAAAGTATGAGTCTAAGCTGGAATTATAGATATTATATACCTGAATTTAATAAGTTATATCTAAGCTACTTTCTTTAATATAGATTATAAGTATTTATACGTCTTTATTATAATTTATCACACTTCAGCTCCGTAAATATAATCTTTTATTAATATAGAAGTAGACTCTTATAAGCTCTTAAGATAAATAAATTAAGTAGAATTCTACTTATAAAGAATTATAATCTGTTATAATAAAGAGATTTCTCTAGAATTCTTAAATAGTGAGAATATTAAATACTTTAATTATAGAATCGCGTAAAAGTAGAATTAGTATTACTTCTTTATCATAATTAATATTATATTATAGTATTCTTAGTTTTTACAATATAATTCTCATTTTAAGATTATTTCTGATATTTCTATTAAATATAACTCTTTCTTAATTATTACAGTTATCTTCATTTTTATATCTTTAATTCCGAGAAGTTATAATAGTTTACTAGTTATTATAATTATCTTTATCTCTTCAGTATCTAAGTCTGAACGGACTCTCTTTTAAGAGAGTTGCGTCTACTTAATTACTCTAACTACTCTAATCAGATTATTAAGTCTTCTCTTACGCCCTCTTATAACTTATTATTACTTATTATTATCTCTTATTTAGAATTAGAACTGTAATATTATAGATGTGAATTATATTATTCTAGTCATATCTTTACAACTCTTCTTATATAATATTAGAGTTATCTGAACTACTTTATTAGCTCATTTTATTTCACGTTATTTAAATCGATATCTCTTCTCTTAAGCCCGATAATTACTTTTATATAACCCGCATTTACGAGAGATTACATCTTTCTAATCTTTCTTATAATTACTTATGAGATGACTTTCTGCGCAGTTTATATAAACTAATTTAAATTTGCAGAATTTTATAATATATTTATACTGCTAATAATA
>JAABUK010001683.1_pt1 | contig 41508 bp, 58 predicted proteins | sample 5559141 | NCBI WGS metagenome assembly JAABUK01 (sample SAMN10711869, study PRJNA513367) | rock metagenome | isolation source: Antarctica rocks | place: Antarctica: Victoria Land, Pudding Butte nord | collected 2016-01-03 | reverse complement strand
CCCACCCACCCGGGGGACCTTCTCGCCACGCCCTCTCTGTCTCTTCTTCCACCTTTGCCCCCTTCTAGACTTAATCGTCAACATGCTAAAAAAGGCATCCTCTGAACACAATCAAAGCTGTATGCCTTGATGTAGGCTCTGGACAGGTTCAGGGGGGAGGGTGAGGTGGTGGTCATGCTTGCCAGCCTGCTGGCCAGCGGCACCGGCATCACTGTCACATGCGCCCAGCAGGTGGTGCTCATGGAGCCCTACTGGAACCCCTTTGTAAGCCCTGCTGGACCCCTTTGTGACCCCTGCTGGACCCCTCTGTGACGTACCCCTTTGTAAGCCCTTCTGAACCCCTTTGTGGGCCCTGCTGGAACCCCTTTGTGAGCCCTACTGGAACCCATTTTAGACCCCTGTTGGACTTTTTTGTTAGCCCTGTTGAACCCCTTTGTGAGCCCTACTGGAACCCCTTTGTGTTGGACCCCTTTGTTAGCCTTACTGGAACCCCTTTGTAAGCCCTGCTGGGCCCCTTTGTGACCCCTGCTGGGTTGCCTGTGCTTGTGAATGCTCTATAGCAGTGGCTGCTGCTGCAGTACAGCGCAGCACAGCGCATGATGCGCTGCTGTGATGCTTGACCTGCCTTGCGTTGTCCTGTATAGTGAGGCTGTGTGACTTGCTGTGCTGTGCTGTGCTGTGCTGTGCTGTGCTGTGCTGTGCTGTGCTGTGCTGTGCTGTGCTGTGCTGTGCTGTGCTGTGCTGCTACTGGCACCAGGGCTGAGCACATTTCATCAGAGCACTGATAGCTTTGGGTGGCTGCAGGCGGAGAACCAGGCCATTGACAGAGTGCACAGGATTGGACAGGAGCATGACGTCACTGTGCACAGGCTGTACATGGCAGGTAATCATCAGAAAAGATCATGGAACTTAAACTAGCTCGCTAGTGGAATATAGGAACGCACGAATGCTGATGCGTTGTGTAGTGGACTAGTATAATAGTGATAATCAAATCGCTTTCCAGCTCGTGATGAGCTAGGCATGTGCAGAACAAGGCAGGTCTCTCCAGAGCAGCCTGTCTTGTGCATCCCTGTAAGGCTGCCCGATACAACAGTTTTGACAAGACTAATGGTTGGACGAGATAATAATTTGATTGTTGCAGGCACTGTAGAAGAGAAGATCATGGAGCTGCAAGAGCGCAAGCTCAAGATGCTGGGAGCCATCATAGAGCAACCAGACTCTGCGCTGAAAACCAAAGCAAGCATGCTGACTGCCGCTGACTGGACTGCGCTGCTCAGCTGACTGGACCGCGCTGCTCAGCTGACTAGACCGCGCTTCTCAGCTGACTGGACTGCTTTGCTCAGCTGACTGGACCGCGCTACTCAGCTGACTGGACCGCGCTGCTCAGCTGACTGGACTGCGCTGCTCAGCTGACTGGACTGCGCTGCTCAGCTGACTGGACTGAGCTACTCAGCTGACTGGACTGCGCTACTCAGCTGACTGGACTGCGCTACTCAGCCGACCACAAAGGTGCCAAAGGTGCTTTCAACTTCCAATAAAGATGTTGCAGAGCCCCTTCACCTTTTGGGCCCATGAATGCCTTTCAATGAGGCAGTAATGCATTCTGGAGGTGTCCATCTGCCTTTGAACGAGGCAGCCATGCCTTTTGGCGGTGTCCATCTGCCCTTTGATGAGGCAGCCATGCCCTCTGGAGGTGTCCATCTGCCTTTCGATGAGGTAGCCATGCCTTCTGGAGGTGTCCAGTTGCCCTTGAAGCTTGGAGCAGAGCAATTGACAGGCAGGTGATTTTTTGGCACAGGAACGGGACATGCAACATGTTGGCCTGGATGCTGTTGAGTCTACATGCCCGTGTCATGTTCCTTGCGTTGGCAGTCAGCAGAGATTGCTGATCATGATGCTTAAAAATGTATCATTTCATGGAGCTTGCACCATGTGACTCAGCTTGTGAGAACTGATGGGGTTTTTGGGCATCTATCACCAGGGCGTTTTTCCATGAATGACCAGAAGAATGTTGTAGTCAGCCTATTGCTGCTCTCTGTGCATGCATTCTGAAAATGCAGCAAAACCAGCACCTCTGAGTCACCATCCTGCTGACTGTGTACAGGCCTAGGCACAAGTGCAAAACACAACAGACATGGTCAGCTCCAGCAGTGAGTGTGATTTGGGAAAACTTCTTGTCAGTGCAGTCACAAAAGTGATTGCGTGATGGGTCAGATCAGACCATCAGTAAAGAAGACAAGTCAACAGTGAACTGTAGACAAGCCTTTTCAGATGACAATGCCCCTCAGAGTCCACGCCTACTTCATACTGATATACTAGGCACATGCATAGGCATGCAAAGGGGCAGACTTATGCAACATGTGCTTCCTGCATATAAGCCACAGGTGGTCTGCTAGGGGAGATCAGCCGACAGTTACTAGACAGTTCAAATCATGCACCTGCATCAGCACATACTCATTAACTTGACTGCTTCTAGGCATGTTTTACAGGTTGCCATGTCTGTCTTTCAAACAGCTTTGACCAGCAAGATGGCTGATGATGCATCATAAAAGGTTGAGAACAGACACAGCTGTCCACTCCATACAGCTGGAGTGGTATGCAGAAGCCTTTTGCAGAATATTCTTAGGCATCATGAAAGACAAGCATGATATGGTTGAACTGTATGACTTGTGTTTCCTTGTTCGATTACCGGTTTGCTGGCAGCTCAACCATGCACACGTTCGGTGTTCTCCACCCTTGCCGGAGAACACGACAACCTGCACAGTGAGTGCTAGGGCTCTGCAACAGCAGTTGTGATGCAGCTCAAGGGTTGCTTGTTGTTTAGGTCCATGTCTGACTCAGCATTGGATTTGCAGCACTGGACATGTCAGCGTTAATAATAATAATTTACAGGCGTTCCAGCTAATCGTTTTTGCCAGGTACCTACTAGGTGTGCCTAAATCCTAGTCCTGTGAGCATATCAGCATTGGCTTGAGGCATATGGTGCCAAGAACAGCATAATATTGACACAGGGACTCAAGGAAAAGACTAGCTGCCTAATGTGGCCCACACAGGGGAATTGGGAAGAAGGGCGAATTTCACAAGCAAACTACAGTCAGACAGGACAAATTGAACACTGAACAAAGTTGAATGCTGTTCTAGCAACATCGTATGAGTATTGCTCAAATTAGCACTTGGCGCAAACACAATGATGCAAGCCAAAAACACGTGCACTAATGTACCCTGGTGATCACAACACCTGATGCATTGCACATAGAAAGTGTGAATAATTATTACAGCACAACCTAGTGTGCACGAATCCTTGCACATGTTTGCCAGAATGCCAGTTGATCTTTGTGCAGGTGCTGCAGCCTATCACAGATAAACTCAGTATGTGTACATGTTAAGGATTTTAGCATACAGGTCCAATGGGCCTGGCATCACGTAGCGGTCAGGACTCAACATTGTCTACAGACTGTCGATACTACAGCCCTGAGCCTTGCTTTTGCAGTGCTGCTGCCACAGGCACTACACTGGCTGCTGCTACAATTCCTGCAGAAAAGCAGGGCCGCTGTGGCTTTAGGAAGAATTAACATACTGGTGTGTGTGACTGTATTGTGATCAAGCCATGTATGTCGACAGCAGACCCAGAAAGTAGCAAGAACATCTCAGCGAGACCAAAACCACAGGGTCATGTGTGACAATGCACATGTCGACAATTCATAAGGCCATTAGCATGATGCCAGCACATGCAGCAGCAGCATAAGGATGCTTGACGTCAGCTGAGTCAGAGCTGCATCAGTCAAATGCAAGTCTAACATGGCAATCAAACGCAAGACTGTTATAGCAGTCAAGGACCAGACTACTATGGCTGTCAGCAGATACATTTCCAAGCAGCAAAATTGCCAGTAAATTACTTGCCTGTGCCTGCAAGTTGCACAGCCCCTGGAGCGTTGATGGCATGCTGCTCAAACCAGGCTGCATTCATGACCCTCAGCTGGTCGTATACAATCTTCCAAGGGCCCAGACTGACCAGCTGAGCAGCTAAGTCTGCGACCATTCTGCAGGTAGGCATGGCATTGAAAAAGCAATGATACAAGATCAGCTTTCATTCTGCAGGTAGGCATGACGATGGAAAAGCAATGTACAGGACAGCTTTCAGAAGATTAAAAACTGGAAACAGTACAGCAAGGTGTGCAGGTCGGGCTGCATAAGTTGTGCATCCATTGCAAGCTGACTTGTGCATACATCAAAGGCCACACTATATTTGCATATCAGGAGAAATGTACACACCGTACACATATGTTTTCTAGGTAGCACATGTACCAGAGAACATGTGTACATATACACATTAGTATGCATATATAGCTAGACTATGCTGCATACATAGGTGCGTGCGTGTGTGCCCTCAAATGCCAGTGCAATATCCCCCATCACAAACATGCAAAGTCATACAAGCGTATCATAACCATTACTGCGTGATTCCGCAGCTTCAAGTCAAGCCACCAGGCATACATGGCTGCTAACAATGATTATGAATGGCATTTGAAATGGCCTCTGACCATCACAACAAGCTCTCAGGACTCCTCAAATTGACGTCAAAGGGTGTAGTCTTTTCTTTTCTTTTTCCTTTCTAAGCTCTCAGAACTCCTGTCATGCCGCATGCATGCACAGCAGCAAACAATGCAGAGGGGAATTCTTCAAAAGGACAGTCCCATACCTGTTGGCATGATTCTGTAGCATGTACACAATCTCCACAAAACAGAGCCTCTTGAGAATTTCTGGCTCAACGGTGTGATGCCGGAAGTAGTACAGTAGTGATTTGAGTTGCGCTTCAAGAGACTCACTCCTGCACAACCATATCAACACCTATGATCCAGGCACTTTACCAGGCTCTGCAAATCAGTGAATCCTCGAGAACGTGTATCTGAGATCCAATCTATCAAGGAATCAACAGACAACATGCATAGGTGTTGTTATCAGCAGCATTTGACAATTCGTATGCGGCACAAACAGCAGCTGCAGCATTGTTTTTCCACATGATGCAGATGGCAGTGAGATGTTTAGTAGATAATGCAAGAATCTGCTCTCCAGCTCAGAACTCATGACGTCATTGAATGTTACACTGACCTATTGTGAGTGCATGTTTTTTGAGCTGCGCAGTGTCGTGTGTGCTGCTGACATGGACAACCAGCCAGATCACAAGGCGCTATCTCAGCATAACATTTGTCAGCTGCTGGCCAAATGCCATCTCTACTATTTTGAACCACAAATCCGCAGCAAAAATGGACAACAAAATCTTGTACCAGTATTGTTAAGAGTGCAACCAGCTAACCTGGAGTTATCCTGTAGAGAAGCATAGCCCTTCAGCAGTGTTGGTCTCAGAGCCAACAGCTCAGCTTCATCGATGGTGCAAGCATGCTTGACTTGCTGAGCTGCCTGGGCTGCTGCCATCACACTGTCTGTCTGTGCGCTGTGTGTCTGTGCGGTGCTGGGCATGCTGTGCCTGTCGATGCTGTGCTGCTGATTGCTGTGGAAGGGGAGAGATGATTGAGTTGCTGCACCACAATTTGTGTTAGTTTTGGTGTTGCGTCATGCAACCAGGCAATCACTCAATTGTTGACTCCCCCACCCACTCTTGCATGCAAGGTCAGTGGCTCACGCACTCACTCGCTTACTCACTCACATTGTCAATTGTTGGAGGGACTTGCAGTGTGCTTGTATGCCTCGAGGCCGCCTAGTTTGCATGCTTGGTAGCAGCCGGACCCCTATTTATACAGGTTTAGGGTTTCAAGATTTTTGGGACCAGTTGTCTAAATTCTGTTTGGGACTTTTGCTACCATTTGCCAAAAAGACTTGGAAAAAAGGGTTCTATCAAGTAACGGCTGCTGAAATATGCCAACCTGTGTCCAGCTGAGCATTCTGGGCCTCTTGCCTGGCCTTGGAAGAGTTGGCTGCTTTGTTCCTCAGCCTTGTGCTCTCCCTGATTGCGCTGTTAGGACTGGTTAGCTCTTCTGGGCGGGAAGATGTGCTTGCCACTCTTGGCACCTCGGTATCCTCTGCATAACACAAGCGTCACAAAAGCAGGTTGGAAGGCGCACACAAGCAACTTTGGGAAGGCCTTGTCAGGTGCTGAAAGGCGACTGCTGCAATTGTGCAGAGTCTTTTGGCATGCAAACCAAGTCTATGACAGGCACATGATAGCATTACCTGTAGGCAATGCAGATCTGGCTGGAGAGGGAGATATCCGCACCCTTTTCTTCTGATGCTGATCATTTTGGAGTTCCTGTGTCACAGCCTTTGACGTGATGACAATGCACTTTGTGCCATTACCGCAACTTGCTTGTAGCAAGAGTTGTACCTCAACTGATCCAGGTGCTTCTGAGCCTTCAGCCTTGATGTCACGGTCTGGGATCATAGGACCACTGCGACACTTCGCCTTTCAGGCAGAAAGCGTACTGGTATACGTATCGGCTGGAATGCACCCGTTGGTGACGGGTATGAACAGCCCGTTAGGTCAGGCTTGTCACCGTTTCTGCCCGGGGCACAAGACCTTGCCACTGCTTTCACAAACAGCAGGCTTGCTTTCTTGATAAGCGCACAGCACGCCTTCAGGCTCGACGCTTTCAGCAAGATCTGCCGCTGGCTCGCAGTGATCTTTGTAACCCGAAACGAGCCTGTCTCACTAGAACACACGGAGGCACAGCCTGAAAGCTACTGTCAGAATGTAGTTGAGGTGGTAGAGGGGTAGTGAATATGCTGCGCGTTGACAACATGCTTTGCTGCATGCTGTGCATGGCAAGTGCATGTAGGAGATGTATCGTCGTTCTCCTGTTCTCGACTTCTCCGTTGCATCGCCTTTGTTGTTGCATTCAACCTCAGAAAAGTTGGTGAGCGCACTGTCTGTGCAGCAGCACTTGGTGGGCGGCGGCAAATTTGCCTGCACTCACCTGCGGGGACCTCTTCGTTGTAGGTGATGTGGACTGCTGCTACCACGACGACAGCGTTAGCCTTGGTGCGACATTGCAAATGTCGTACACCTCTTGCCGGATGGAAGCCTTTGTATTTTGCGAGAAGGCTGCGCGGAGTATTAAGAAGCCCTTTGCTGTTGCATACTTGTGACTGATGCCTCCTCCTTGTTCAGGCGACAGCAGTCACACTTATCATTTGGCGAGCAGCGCAGTGGTTCAACAGCGTAGACGCAGAAAGCCATTTCGAGGCCTCCCAGCATTTCTTGGAGGACCCCAACTCATTTGAAAAGGTGCACAGTGTCCAAAAGCTGCACAACTTTTGCATTACAGCATTCAAGCAGCTTCCCTGTCAAAGCAACCTACATACTCTTGTGATCCACAGCACCCCACGTTCTGCAGGTCCCACCACCTTCAATCTTTGCAGAGGCAACAAAATCCCTCTCGGTGGTCATACCAGCATATAACGAAGAGGATCGACTGCCGGTCACTCTAGAGGATCTCATTGGGTAAGGTTGCATGGCTTCATGCACATGGCCACTAATTTACTGCGCAGATGTTGTCATGGTATTCTACATCCAAACACAATGATCAGACAGGTACATATGTCACACAGGTATCTACGCCACAGAAGGGACACACAAGACACAAATTTCACATATGAGATTATCATTGTGGATGATGGTAGCAGAGACAACACATCAGGGTATGCAAAACACCTTCAGGCTCATGTTGTTGTGCTGCTGAACTGTTGCTGTTGTTCTGCTCTGCAAATGTTTATGCCTCAAGTGAAAGCACAATGCCCTGATACCATTTTCAGTTTGGTATGTTTGTGAACTCAGTTGAGTTATTGTAGATGACTGATTGCGTGTCCATATGCATCTGTGTGGTTGTGCTTCACTGGCTGCACATCTATACAAGTTTACAAACCGCATTACGCTGCAGGATTGCTTTTGACTACGTACGCAAGTACAGCTTTGAAGCAGTACGCGTCATCAGGTTGTCCAGAAACATGGGCAAGGTCAGTCCACTGCTTACCACACTATAGCTCCATGTTTGTATGACTTTCCTTATGCTGCCTATGTGACAGCAGGCAGTGCTGCATATCTCGAGTCACTGCGCTGTGCTGTGCGGTGCTGTGCTGTGCTGTGCTGTGCCGTGCCGTGCCGTGCCGTGCCGTGCCGTGCCGTGCCGTGCCGTGCCGTGCCGTGCCGTGCCGTGCCGTGCCGTGCCGTGCCGTGCCGTGCCGTGCCGTGCCGTGCCGTGCCGTGCCGTGCTGTGCTGTGCTGTGCTGTGCTCTGCCTGGTGCAGAAGCATTCAAGCAGAATGAAGCTGTGATATGAGTGTGTGGTGAGGAGGGCCTTACTTGCAGAGGCATGCCTACTCCCAAGCCAATGCCGTCAAGCAGCACAAGGTGAGCACCATGCGCATATGCCGCCTCTGTGCCTATATGTGGAGCTGCAGCGTTGATGAACCTCACCTGCACACACACAGGACAGATCATCACACAACAGCTCGACAGTCAAGCCCATGTTGTTGGGCCTTACATTCCAGCTGGTTGTTCAAATGAAGTTTACGAACCACTGGATGGTGCCAGGTGTTGGTACTGGTGCTGAGGCGCCAATCAAGACACGTACAGTGAAATTAAGCTGAATAGTGCAACAACACGTGGCACTTTGTGCCACGTCAGCTTGGCTCCACAGAAGCTTGACTCACGCAGAGAAGGTACAGCCAGGTCAGCAGGGCAGTTACGGACAGGAAGGCAGGCAGTGGTGCAAGGCGGTTATGATCAGTGGTGCAAGGCGGTTATGAGCAATGGTACAGGGCGCTTACGAGCAGTGGTACAGGAAGGTTACGCAGTGGTACAGGGCGGTTACGGACAGGGAGGCAGACAGTGGTACAAGGCTTACCCAGGCAAGCAGGTCTCGGACAGACAGGCCAGTTCTGGCAGCGCCTGCATGGGCTTTGTAGAAGGTCCAGAAGTCCAGCAGCTTCTCTGCAATTGCTTGTCTCACTGCAGAATCTGCAGGCACAAAAAGACAACATGTCAAGACATGTCAGACTGATGAGTTTGTTACAACAGCAGGTAGGAACAGTCTGAGGAGTACGCTCTGCTGTCCATACCGCAGATGCACATTGCTTGCTGTGGGCGGTCTTGATGCCTCAGAATCAACAGCAATTTCGTATACATGTCAATTTCGTATACATGCAATTTCGTATACATGATGCAGGTCACGACATGCAGAACGCACAATAGTCTCGAATTTCAATTTGGACCCCAGTACAGATCACAAACTAACAGAGACCAGAGCATAGCAAGTAAGGCGCAAGTGAAGGTTTCTGTACCTGTGATTCTAGACTGGATGATGGCCGCCAGTTCTGCCTGATCTTCAATGGCGGGCACCCATATCTGCGTGAACCTGTTGCTGAGTGCTGGGGACAACTCCTTCTTTCCGTAATCCCCACCAGGGTTCATGGTCCCCACCAACCGGAAACCTGGGGCTGCTGTGATCACCTCTGCACCCGCCCCGCCCTTCTCTGCTAGGGTCAAAGTGCGGCCTGGCTCCAACACACTACAGACAGACACACGCAGGGGTGCATACCAACATTGACAAGCTATGATCATGTCTTTCGTACTCTGTCATCCTTGACCGGATCTACAGTATGGCCTGGCTACAAACACTGTGAAGTATGTATATCCACACCTTAGGTTTCGACAAAGCGTAAGCCGAAGACAGCCGTCAGTGACCTGTATTGCCTATTTTAGTAATCAGTAATGCATGCCATGTGTCATGCCACTTCATCTTATGCCACATGCTGTCCTGGCCAACTTTGCATGCTGTCAGTGCTCTGCTGACATGTCCCACAGCATCTTTCTTAACTTCCCATCAGAACAAGCCACACTACAGCTACAGACCAACGCCACACAACACATGCATCGGTCAGTTCCCGGTTGATTGCATGGCTGCATCATTCAATGCTGTCCAAGCTGTGGTTTGATACAGCTTTTGGCACAAGAGTGACAATTGACAGCTGGAGCGCTGACCTGTTCAGCCGCTCTAAGACTGCATCCTCAGCTAAGTTGAGCTCGTCAATGAGAATGATGTCGCCCTGTCGCATGGCAGTCACCAATGGTCCATCACCCCACTCAAAGGGGGCGCGTGCACTGGCTGCAGCTTCTACCATTGAGCCCACCAGCTGTCGCAGCCTCTTGTGTTCAGCTGCAAGCAGGCAAGCAATGTATGAGTACTGAGTATGGGTCACTGGCTTGAGCAGATGCACTTTGCAAGAGTCAAGATGCAAAGAGTGCCCACCATATTGACATGGTTGGCGGAAATGATATAAACAAGAGAAATGGAACAAAGAAGTAAGGCCTGCAGGGTATATGCTTGATGAGGACAAGCCTGCGTGTTATCAAAGGGGTGATCACAACAAGAGACATCACCCCTTTGAGTGGTGCGCATGAGGGATGCAGGGAGCCCCTTTAGGGAAAGGGGCTTTTCAATGCTCAGTATGGAAATACCAGCATGTGCGGGGTGTGGTAGGCTTTTGCGCAAAAAGTTTAATGATACCTTGCCAGCTGTGACCGCTGGCATTGACTTCCATGTATTTCTCAATCATGCCGACAGCAGTAACAGCATCAGTGGCGACGCTCATGAGATCACTGCCTGCCAGGTCATCTGCGGCTGTCACACGGATGTTGCATTGAGGCAGCAGGGAGGACGTCTGCAGCTGTTGAAGAGCTGTATGGAAGGCAGCGATGGACCTCTCCCTGTCCCTGCGCATTACAATTCAGGGCTTCAGCTTTGGGTTAAAGGTCTGAAAGGGGTCGGTCAGCATAGTTGCTGAGTGCTGTGCTGCCAGTGTTTTGGCCGTATGTATGCCTCTTGTAGAGTGAGATAGCCTGTGTTTGCTGCAGTAATTGGGATCCACATGCCTTTGAAAACACTCTCTGCAAAAAGGCGCCAACCCTGCCAGCATGCGTTGCTGCTGCCATGCAGAAAAAAGGCAATAATAGTGCCGCTTACATGCAAGAAACAGGAAATGATGAAGCAGACCAGTACAAGAACACCATGCATCTGCAGATGTCGCCAGGAGGCTCAGCAGCAGCACAGTCATACAGACAGACCTGACAGGTCTGAAGCCTCCAAGAAAGTCCGAGGTCTCTGTGTGTTGGTTGCAGTTGATGATGTGCAGTTTCTGGCCGCGCATGAGAGTGAGCATCTGGCACACCGTGGTTTTGCCAGTGCCAGTGTCACCCACCAGCAGAGCAGGCTCGCTGTGCTGCACACACCTGCACCTCACACACTGTACTCAACACATTTTGCCTTTGTCATATGTAAACAATGGTGAATTGTTGACTCGCCTGCAGAAAAATGCCTGCTTGCCGATAGTGTATCGGTATATTGACCCACTCGCAGATGTGCACACCCATGCAAATGCTGCAGCTCACACAATGTACTGGACGACTGCACAATGTATGCCTAATGCCCAAACCTGATGAAAATGCTGTGAATACCATTTGTAATGTGTGTACCTGACTTGTCCCTGAAGCAGATGCTGCAACTCACACTGTGCAGGTTACAGTGTAACTGTTACAATGACTGATGTTGACTGTGCTGCGGAGAACAGGCAAAGACGGTCTGTTCATGCTCTTGACATGACTGCAGAGAATAGCATCAACAGCATGCAAATTTTCTGCAAGGGCTCGACGCTGGCACTGAAATCAAGACAAGTGGGCGCAAATGCCCACGACTGCAATGAGATGACAGGTGTATGCTGAGCTCATGTCTGTAGGACTAAGTTGTCTGTCTAGCTTTGGCATGCTTGAGCAAGTACTTGAATCACACCCAGAGACGCAAGTCTGTGGTTCTGTTGGACCCACTGTAATCACACACTTAGAAAAAGCAAATGAATTACCTGTCCAGGAGGGTATACATGCGCCGCATGCTTGGGGTCCAAACCACCCCTGTCAGGCTGTCACCACTCGCATGTGCGCTTGCCTTCTTCTTCTCATCAGTCAGGGCAGCCTGCAGGTGCTGCAAAGGGGCATTGCCCTCCCGTTCATACAGCCCCTCCATGTCAAGCTGCACCTTCATCTGCTTTTCCAGGAGTTGACGCACGATAGCACGGTCTTCCGGGGTGCGCAATCTTTCCCCCAACAGCAGGTAGCCATTCTCTGCAAGCTCTGGGTACCCCACTGCCCCCCGCCCTGCCCACTTGAATAGATCCCTGGGGGTGATGAACCCGTGCTTCCCAGCAAATACATTGCTCACCTGTAATGTCAAGAACATGGAGCTCTGGCTTAAGCCAATACCTGTGGGATATAACATGATAGGTGTATGATGTAAGTGCATATATATATATATATATATGTGTGCAAGATGGGATGCAGTGTCGATTTATAACATGTTAGCCATGCAGGCATGATGAAATGGTGACAGCATGAAGATGCAAGCCAATGCTGTCTTCTGCAAGTCAGTGTCTGCTTTGCTGTGCGTAGTGTCTTGCCAGAAGGTCAATGAGAAGCCAGATGCTGCAATACACCTAAGGAGCATGTGGTGTGGGCACAACTCCAGTTGGTTGACCATCGTGCTGTAGCAACTGGTTTTTGAGGTCACCATCATCAGGCAAAAGAAGAGCAAGAACAGATGCTGAGGCACAAAGGATTTGCACAGCCTAATGTCCATTCAGCAAAGTGAGCAAGCGCTGACCTGTCGCGTGCGATAGAGATCACGCATGACTCCCACCAATTTCTTGGAATAGGAGGGTGCCAAAGCACATCTCTGCTGCAAGATAAACTCCAGCTCATCGTCAGGCAGGTCGCCTACATGCAGCTCAAGGAATCTGCTACGGAAGGCACGAGACAGCACTTTGCGGCCCCCATACTGCCCTGCATGCACACCAAAAGCTTTCAAGATGACAGCGTTGATGTTGACAATGGTGATGGTACACACAAAGGCGTGCAACACAGCATACCAGAACATGCTTGCAAACACACTGCTGCTGCTGCCACCTTACAAAATGCAAAGCTTCATGACATTGCAACACCACAAATGGCCAGTCCCATGCAAAGGATGTCTGAAGGTGGCACACCAATAAAGAAGCTCCTTACTATGTGAACACGGCAGCCATGCATGCAATAACTCTGTGCTTGTGATTCTCATTGAGGTCATGTTTGTTCAAAAGCACAGAAGGATGGATTCTGTACCAGGCGGATTCTGTGTGGCAAAAAGCATGAAGTGGGGATGGGGGTTGATGGTCTCCTGCAGCTCTGGCACAAACAGCTGCCTGTTGTCGTCCAGGAGCCTGTAATACACAGACGCATTGAGTCAGAATTTAGTTGTAGTGCAATCACTGTGGCCACAGCTGTGGACTGTGCCACCACAGCTGTGGTAGCACCAGCTCACAGCCTGGTAGCTCCAGCTGACAGCCTGTGCACAGGACCTGACCTGGAGTCCAACACATTGCGCTTGCTGAGAATGCGACATGCACAAAAGCACTTGCCAAGGTACACATCTGCATGCATGGACATTTCTGTGATGTGTTCCACACTGACCACTTGAAGTGGCTGCTGTGAAACAAGCAGCAGCCAGAGCAACATGCTCAAGCTGGCACACTCTCTTCGCGTATGCCTCTTGGAGCTTTAATGCAGGCGATTTACTCTACACTCGGCAGGAAGCCACTGAACTTGACAGACAGCTTGCGTCAGGCATCACAACAGCAAGCCATGGACACAACCATTTCAAATTGCAGTTGCGCACCTGTTCAAGGCTTCCAAGACTTGAGAAGGGGCCAGATTGAGCTCATCAAGTAGCTTGCATCGGGCATCACAACGGCCAACCAAGAATGCAATCATCCCCAATTGCGATTGCGCACCTGTTCAAGGCTTCCAGAACTTGAGAAGGGGCCAGATTGAGCTCATCAAGCAGCAGCCAGTGACCCTGGCGAACAGCCTGCACCAAGGCACCCTCCCTGAACACCAGCTTCCCAGTCTCATTGGAAATGTAGCTGCCCAAGTACTCCTGCAGATCTGTCTGCTCGTGGTTGTTAATGCGCACCAGCTTGTGTCCTGTCTGAGCTGCTAGGTAGGCAACTAGAGAGGTTTTGCCGCTGGATGTGGGTCCCTGTAAGACAATGTGTGCATATGTGTGAAGGCTGCAGGGGTAGCATGCAAGTATGCATGATGACAAGCTATTGGCAGGCACAGATCTGGGCTACTGCCCATGAGAACTGCTTGTGACTGAGCAATATGGTCTATGAAGGGTGCTAGTGAATGTGCTGACTAGTGACAGGTTTCAGCATCCATATGTGTCATGTGGAGGGTAAACGAAGCAGCTCAGTATACTTTAGTAACATCAGGAAGTACTCAGTATTGGAGGACAAGTATGATGAAGATCATCATAGCTGCTTTGTTGTCTGTATGACTAATTGCACTATTTATTCACACAGCCACATCCTGCTCTGAAACTCTGCTCCAAATGCAACAAAACATGTCATTTGTACACAATCAGCTGGGTTCTAGTTTGGTGTGCAACTGCACATATAAGACTCAATATGCCATGGTCGAGCAGTTGGTGACCTGTAGCAGGATTGGGTAGCGGCCAATGAGAGCTGCCCTGGCGAGGTTATGCAGATGGCTCTTTACACTGCCAGTCATCACAAAGTGCCCGCCTTGGCCTGCACCACCAACACACACAACTCTTAGCAGCAGCAGCAGCAGCAGCAGCAGCAGCAGCAGCAATTGAGTATGCTCTAGCAGACATGCCAGCTGATGACACGCAAAGGGTCGTTGGTCAGTCGACCATGTATTGACGACAAATCATCTGTTACATCCCTGGGACTCAACAGAAGAGTGAATAAACGCTGTTTAACTTGGCATTTCCACTGATGAACTTGGCATGTCAGTTGTACAGTCATTTTGCTCTGGTGTAGGAACGCCGCTTATATACCACATGAAGTTCCATGCTAGCACAGGAAGCTCTAACAAGAGCCATGACTGCTATGACTTGGTGCATCAGCACACTACTTCTAACAGTTTGCATTGCTTGCAACCTCAACAGGTCCAGCTGCTGCCAAACCTGGACCCCGAGATCAACACACAGGAGGTTGCCACCACTGTCTTAGAAAATCACAGGCAGACAGTGGGTAAATGCTTGGGGTCAATGCATGGAAGTGTGTAAGACTTGTGAGCATCACCATCAGTGGTAGCAGCTTCAGGTGCAGGGCCCGGCCCCTTTTCCAGCCAGAACTGCTCAAACAGCACATGACTGGATCCAGAGGGCGCTGCAGGCGCCCGCTCCAAAGTCTGCAGGAAGAAAAGAAAAGACTATATCTTTCGGCGTCAGACTCAAGGGGAGTAGTACTCCAGTATTCCAGTATCTGTTATTCCAGTATTTGCTATTCCAGTATCTGCTATTCCAGTATCTACTATTCCAGTGTCTGCTATTCCAATATCTGCACATGATTGGGAAACAGTTGACGACAGGACAGATGAATGCTGTGCACCCGTACGTGTGGAAACGACTGCTGAAACCTACCACCCACACAAGCTTTGATCAGAACAAGACTTCAGCATGTCACCAGGCTTGCCATGAGAGGATGACAGAGTTCTTGATTGTGACAGCACCAATTTGTGCACATTCCAATTTGTGCATTCTCCAGTGAACTGAAACAGTGGGATGATTTTATTAGGTCTTGCAGCTTGAGACAGCCACTACTTAGTTTGAGTAAGTGCAAAGTGGCACTACATTGTGTTGCGATCACAAGAGCAAGCAGTTTGTCTGATGAGATGATGACCCATACCTTCAAAGGCTTGGCAGAGCCAGTGACGTGCACATTGATCAGGTTGCGTATGATGTGAGCGCACTCAGGGTCCAGCTGAGTCATGAAAGCCATCTTGAGTCCATCCAGCAGGGCCCTTTGCATGCCATACAGGGGCAGGGCTGTTCGGCAGTACTCCAGGGCACGACACAGGGTACGCAGACTGTAACTGGGCTTTTGATGTGCCCCATCCTGCAAACGCCCTGAGTCCTGCATGCCAGGAATCACACATGAACACAGCCCTGCAGGCAGGCAGGTAGACAAGTAGGCAGGCAATCACAATGACCGAATGTACATGCAGAGTCAACAAACATGGGCAATGCATCAAGGTATACCAACACATGAGTATGTAGATTGAAGCATATGCTTAAACATCCTGGCAAGATAGTTCTGTGACGACCTTTGGTAAGGTGAACGTTGCACGCACAGTTTTGAGAGCCTGAAATTTTCCTCCAAGCTTGACTTCATGACGTATGAGACATGGTCCTCAGAACATGATGCAATGCTGCAATTCCCAACCAAAGCACAATTCATTGCAGCAAGAACAAGCCTGATTGTGAATAAGCAAAGTGTGTGGGCTTTGTCACACAAGCAAGGGCCACAGCTGTCTTGCTGCTGGCATGTAGAGTGCTTGGCAGATCTCAAGTGCCTCTGAGACAAGCTTACAGACTGCAATGACAAGCGTGGGATCTTACCGCTGCTGTCTTGGCTGCCTGGTAGAAGTTGACTGCGTTGTCAACAGGTGGATGGGGAACGGTGCCCTGCAAATAGGCCAGCACCAGCGTGCACAGATCCTCACGGCCTGTGGGCTCAGCCACCCATATCTGCAAATCATGCACAAATTTGATGCAGCCTACATACATGTTTTGTAACGCAAAGCACATTGCTGGAATTCATAGTGAAGGGATCGAGCCATACACAGAGTTTGGCTTGGTATCAAGGGAATGGCTGTCACATCTGTTGTATGGTACAGACTTGGCACATAACATTCAAAGAACACACAAGCCAGAAAAATGTCATTTCAACAGCTCATAGCTCTGCTGGAGGTGCTGTTGTGTTGGAATCCTTGCAAGAACAAAAACCAGCTCAAAATAAGCACGAAAACAAAAATGAGGCACAAACAGCATGATTGCAACACAGCTGCGGGCCTGTGTGCACCAGGCCCACTTTGTGTTGCTTGTCCAGCCAACAGTCACATCAATGACATGCACACACGCTCAGCCTGACAGCACACAACCAGCATGGCACTTACTTCTGTGAAGTGATTTCTGAGGGGCGCCGGCAGATCGCGCTTGCCAGCATCAGTGGCAGGGTTCATGGCAGCCAGCAGGCGGAAGTTGGGGTGGCAGGGTACCCCCACCATGTCCCCCCTCTCTGCTATAGTCACGCTGCCGCTGCTGCCCTCCAACAAACCTGCTATCCTCTCCAAGGCCTACACAGCAGCAGAGAGTATAACACTTACTGTAGTCCTGTAGTCACTGTAGTCACTGTAGTCACTGTAGTCACTGTAGTCACTGTAGTCACTGTAGTCACTGTAGTCACTGTAATCACTGTAGTCACTGTAGTCAGAGAGTATTACACTTACTGTAGTCAGCTTCTGCAGTCAGTCAAGTCTTACAACCAGTCAAGTCTGGTTTCTACATGTTGGACAAGGTATTGACAACTGACCAGATCCAGACATGGAGATGTGTGGATGTGGGCGGTGGACAGTCAGTGAGGTGTGACAGGTCTGATCAAAGGAGCAAGCGAAAGGCATATGGTGTAGATCAGAAGGCAACAGAAGGCAACAGAAGGCAACAGAAGGCAACAGAAGGCAACAGAAGGCAACAGAAGGCAACAGAAGGCAACAGAAGGCAGACCTCAGCAGGAGCAAGGTTGATCTCATCCAGCAGCAGCCACCAGCCTTCACGCACAGCTTTCACCAGAGCCCCCTCCACAAAGGCAAAGGCAAACCCCTTCTCAGCCATCATGCTGGCTTTCTCAGCTGCTGATACATCACTGCCAAACCTCTGCCAAGCTTCCCTGCATACCGCAGCTTATATCTTTGCTTGGTGGACTCTGCACTAGGGCATCAGAGCTACACATGCACCACATGACATCAGCAATGACTGTTCAAACCCAATTCCATCTCTTGGGTGTTTCACCAAAACAAGTTGTCTTGAACATTCAGATTTAGAAAACAGAAGATATTCCAAGTAGACCCTTCTTACGCTGTGGACAAGGCAAAGTGCTTGACACCAAGCTGAGACATCCAACATCAGTGACAAGCGCCAGCATCATAACGCAGCCACAAGCACTGGCATCAGCAGTTGACCATGACAAAGAAAAGGGGAAGAGGATTTGAGTGAGGGTGTACCAGGTGGACTTGGAGACAGCAGGCTTCTTCTTGGCAGCAGGCACTTCAGGGGATGTCTTGCGGCGCTTGGCAGACCTCTCCTCTGGTGCTGATGTGTCCTGTGCTTCATGCATCTTCTGCACCTGCATTACATTTTTTTCCATTTTATTAATGCCTTACAGTCTGGGGTGTGGAGCCAGTTGTGACTCATCAGACATTCTGGCTTGAACGCGCAGGTGTAAAGACTACATCAACCCTGATCCGAGAGGGACTCAAACATGTCACCAATGTACACACGCGTTTTGCTGTCCCCAGGCGTTTCTGAGCTTGAATTTCCAGTGTAGGCATGACGTCTCAGAATTGAAATGGACGTTGCCGGATTGAAAAGAGCGCCATGAGACTGTTGCCTCTGATGCAAGGCCTCGTAGTGCAGACTTTTGCTTTCTAATGGAATCTGGCATAGACTTTGTTCTTGTGGTAGACTTTTGGCTGGACCAAAATTTTCTTCCTTTTATTGAAAATGCAAACCCTGATCTGCTGTGATCTGGGATACAGGGCAGCAGGCAGTCTGCCGCCTGAGCTTTATTCTAGACCTGCGTCAACATGCAAGTGCAACATGTGTTGATTCGATACCCCCAGGTAACGAAGCAACTTATGTGACAATTTGCCAAGGCAGCTTTGCCATAAAAGGGAAGCTGCGAAGGGGAACCTGCCTTCTGTACAGCTGTCTGAAAGGCCTTCAAGAGGGAGCTCCACTTCTGACGCTGGGCATACTTGGTGACCCGCCCTAAGAAGTCCTCATTATTGCCCTTGCTCCAGGTGAGCCTGACTAAGCGTTGGAAGGTGTCCAGCAGGGGCAACAACGCGTCACGTGGTTCCACAGGCTTGAAGCCTCCTACCAGGTCTGAGCTGTCAGTCTGCTGACTCAAGTTCAGAACCACAAGCTTCGCACCTACCTGCAGCACAGAAGCATAACCGTTAAACTTACATCCTGTGAACAGCAGCCGCCGCAGCAGCAGCAGCAACCAAGCTTGCACTCTCCTTGCCAACAAACAAGACCTCAAATAGACTTTCACGAGCAAGATGGGGGAGATGCAATGCAATTGTCTGGTTGCAGGCAGAGCAGGATGTTGAAGGCAGGTATGGAAGTCACCTGATCTGCCAGGCGCTGCACCAAGGTGGTCTTGCCGGTGCCTGTCTCTCCAACCAGCAGTGCTGGCTCCTGCTGTTGCAATGCAACACCAACACCCTCCAGCAGCCGCATTGCATGCCCTGTCTGTGCAAAACTGCTGCCAGAACCCTGCAGTTCACGTAACACCTCTGTTGACAGGTCTGCTGTCATGATGTGAGCCCAGAAAAGAGTTGCCTGCCTGCTTTGTCAGCTGAGTCGAAGCAAACCAACAGAAAACATGGGGACTGCTGTGCAGGTGCTGTTCATCACTGTCTGATACACAGGTGGCCAACACAAAGCATGCACGCCATGACAACAGCAGACCAGGCTTTTTAATTTGAACTCCCAAGGCAGCATAGGCCATCTACACTAGAGGACCCTGGCTAGTCAAGCTATCCTAAAGATTGCAACAGCAGATCCACAAGGCTGACCAATTGGACTCCTTACCTTGTTGGAGTTGGGTGCAGACGTCAGGCCAGGTTGCTTGGAGTGGGTGGGGAGCACAGGCAGCGTTGCTCTTCCAATGGTGGCTTCAGTCTGACTGGTGTGCAGACTGGGCTTGCTCAGGGCTGTGTACAGCTGAAGCTGTTCTTCCCCTACTCGCCATACAGCAGCCAATGCCCGAAGCAGACTCAGTCGAGCCTGCAGAAAGACCATGGGAAAGTTTTGGCCAGAAAGCAAGTTGCAACCTGTGCTGCTGCCAATCTGCCTGTTCTCCTCTTGTCAGTGGAAAACTATTGTCAGCAGGAGGTTGTTGTTGGTACTGATATGTATGTATAGGCTCTTCAAGGTGCAGTGAGAGTGCAAAGTGCAGCTTGAGGTCATACATGCTTGGCTGAGAGATGTGCATACTGTGCGACGTCTTTTGTACAGCAGCAACTGCTTGTAATATCTTCCGCATGTGGAGCAACAGCACGTCTCCCTTTTCTGCTGGTTTGTCAGCAGCTGGGCAGGCTTTCCTGTTTCTAGGCGCTCCTGAGCACATGTCCATAGGAGGCACTCATGCAGCAAATGGGAACCACAATGAGCATCATACAACCAGTCCTGATTCGGGCATTGATGGACATGCATACTGCTGCTGCAGCTTGTGTGTGTGACTCAAAACCTGTCACAAGACACTATGCAATATCATCATGTGAATGTGCATGCATGATGCCTTGCATGAAAGGCTCAGCAAGTCACCTCAGGTTTTGCAATCAGAGCTGCAAAACAGTCGGCTGCCTCCACAAAAGCAGCCTCCCTAACAGTGATGGGTAGCGCTGATGCATCCAGGCTGTATTCAGTGCTCTGCAGACCTCTGAGGGAGCGCATCAACAGCTGCCCATGTATGCCCTGCACACAGCATAACAACAATAAGAATAATGAATTCGCTTCCAGCTCAAGATGAGCTAGGTAAGTGCGGGACAAGTCTTGTCTGCAAAGCAGTCTGTCTTGCGCATCTCTATAAGGTCTGCACACAGCATATGCTGGGGTCATGCTCATGATGATGCTAACAAAGTGGTACTAGCAACACAAGGCAAGTGCAGTGGAGGATGTCAAAACTACACTATGCTTGGTCAAAGCTAAGAGATCTGCTTTGCAACAATGAGAAGTGTACACAGAGGGTTTTGTCCGCTTGCATTGACTAAACTTTGCATTCTGATCTTGCGTAGAGAAGACAAGGCACTTGGCCTTTTAGATTGCAAATTCCATGTTGCTTTCAATGAGAGAGTGCAGTTGCATGTCAAAGGTCACAATGTTGCACGAGTGCCTCACCTGCATGCGATTACACCAAGTGATGAGATCCCTGATGGAATAGTGGCGCCCCACATGTAGCCCCACATCCCCATGCTTCACCCCCCCTGCTGCCAGGGCTGATGACACCACCCATTCTACGCCCCCCTCCCTGCATTTCCACACCCGATCAGATCATTTCCCATTGACCAAGCAATCCTAGGTTACAAAGCAGAATCCCACTGTGCCTTCTGGCACAAAACAGAGTGTGTATCACTTTGATGGCATGGTATGACCGAGATGGTAAAACACTGGGCCTTCAGGCATACACCAGATTGCTATTTGGATGGCACAGCTCAAGCGTGATGGGCAAAACACGGGTCAAACTTACTCAGAAATAGATTGCTGCTGTGTGAGCTGGCCAGCAGCTCGTCTGACAAGGTGTAGCACAGCCATGGCACAGGGCAGCAGGCAGGCCAGGTCGGGGAACAGCCCCTGTATGATGAGGAGCTGATCCTGGTCTGTTGGTGGTGCAACAGTGACTGCTGACAGCAGACTGCCCAGAACTTCCTTCACTGCTTGTGAGCTACCATATGCTCCAGCAGACCCAGCACCTGTGCAGTTGTATTTGTACAGTCAGCGCATTCAGGCAGATGAACAGCAGTAATGTCCCTTGGGTCGATGACAACATAGACTGGCGATAGGTGCTAGTAGCGCACAGCCTACATGCAGTTGCTTGTGTACAGTCAAACAAAGTGTTATGCAGACGAGAGACTGTGTTGAGTGCGCAGTGCATGAATAGGTTAGTGACAGGACAGCAGACTTGACAGCTGCACTAGAGCTGCCAGCATTGGGTTTGATGTCCATGCACACATGAGCTCACAAAGCTGCTCATGCCTGCTCAAGGTGTGTCAGCGCGGACCAACAGGGTGCACAAACCGAGAAATCTCAAGAAATACTCTCATCAACAATGCAGTCAAGCTAGCCATCTGCTCACCAACACCCATGCAGCAGGCACATGATGCTCACCACATGTGGTGTTCAGACAGACAGAGCAGTCAGATAACAGCAATGTCAGCAAGTTGCATTGAGTGCGCCTTCCAGATAGAGTAGTCAGATGACAGCAATCTCAGCAAGATGCATGGAGTGCGCCTTCCAGATAGAGTAGTCAGATGACAGCGATCTCAGCAAGTTGCATGGAGTGCGCCTTCCAGAGGGGAAGCTTGATCAGAAGATGGATGCTCACCTGGCGCTGTAGTGATAGATGCAAGAAGTTGAAAGCCTGGGGCAGCATTGATGACCTGAGCCCTCTGAGGCAGATGCAGCTGACGGCTGCCCAGCAGAGGCACTAGGGCAGCTAGAACCTCAGGGGGTGCCAGGTTGAGATCCTCTATGACCAGCCACTTGCCTTGTGCTACAGCCTGCACCCATCGCAACAAGTTAGGAAAGATCTGCAGTCCTTGGTGAGATACCTGCTCTATGGTGCATGCAGCAACAGGACAGACTAGAATGTGATGCGCAATGTAGTGAAGACTGCATATGACTGCATGTCTTGAGCTGAGGTTTCAGCAACGTTCTGACAATTTGTGATGGGCGCAGCAAAATTCTGTCAAGAGCATAGCCTTTCACACAATTTTGCGGCGGCCGATTTCCCTTGCCAAGAAGGTTGGATGTTGAAACACATGCAGCAGGCGTATTGACCCACACAACCTGATCACCAAACTTTTGGCATGTGGGTTTCGTCACAACAAACACACACATCAGCATGTACAGAAGGTACTGACACAACATTTGCGATCTATTCATAGTCAGTGTTTTAAGTCACATTTCACTGTAAGAACATATATACTAAAAGGGTCATTGCCAGGCGACATGCTGTATGTAAACAGACACCTGTGTGAGGGGTCCCGGCTGCCATACAAACTCCTCAGGATTTGAGGTACACACGTACGCCCCAAGCAGGCTCTTGCTGTCCATCTGATCATCCACATGAACTCTGACCATATCCACATTGCCTGTCAGTCTGGCCAGCTCTTCTACCAAAGCTGTCTTGCCGCAGCCTGCTCACCAACACAGACAGTCAACGCCTGGGACAGCTGATCATACAGTAAAGGAGACGCGATGACCTGCAAGTCCCGTGTTGCTGATGCACAGGTTTGACACATATGTGCAACCTACAGACCAGCCTGTGCATGTGCGGTTGACAATGCAGGTGTCAAAACGTGGAGACCATCTGGTGTATTCCAGCTGTATTGACACCCAGTTGTGAATGATCTTGCAGCTGACTGAGGAATCTTGTGCATGTTTGCAAGAGAGCCGCAAAGTGCATTGCAACTCTCAGCAGGTAAGAGTGCTGGGCTTCCTCAAGACCATAGTGAGTACGCACATCATTGACAGACAGGGATCTAACTATGCATGACAAGTACACATGACGCCTGCTAGCATCGCATAGCTAGAATGAGAGTGAGAGTGAAGCAGAGAATGCAGAGAATGCAGAGTAAATGCAGAGTGAAGCAGAGAATGCAGAATGAATGCAGAGTGACTGCAGAGAGAATGCAGAGAATGCAGAGAATGCAGAGAATGAGAAAGAGAGTGAAGCAGCACATGAGCAGGTGGGGCTGCAGCTGACCTGGAGGGCCCTCCAACAGCAGAGGCCTGGCTTGGCACAAGGCCAATGCAGCAGCCTTCAAATTATCATCAACAGCAGCTGTGTATATGAGACTACGCCCAGCAGGTGCTGCCAGTATGCTTGCTGCATCCAATGTTTTGCATGGGAGTGCAATCCCACATATACTGACATAGCCTGTTCTCTGCTGAGCATTGTCACTGCCTGAAATGTTTGTCTGCAAAGGTCTATCCTGCTGTTGCTGCTGCTGCTGCTGCCCTTGTGGAACTAAATGAGGTTGGTTGACGTTGGGGAGCCACATTGCGGCCTGCTGCACCTTGACACATAGACTGCGCTTGCGCTCTTGCATGAAGCATTCCATCTGCTCTGCTTTGGTTAGAACTTGCAACAGAAGCTGCTGCCTGCTATCATCATCCTACAATTTAACAACGATGTTGGCGGACATGCAGCATGTCATTCTTGGTGTCAGCACGGCATATACAAATGTCAGCTACTGTACATATGGATGCTGCTCTGTGTGATTCAAAGTTGGCTACAGGCAATGCAACATGGACTGCTGCTCTGGATTGAGACAGCGAGCCAATCAACGCTTAATTGCCCGATGCACAACAGAAGCCATGCACCACAGGATGACATTGATGCAAGGCTTACCAGCTTTGTCATGATGGCCACACAATGTACAGCATACCAGCGCACTTCTTGAACCTGCATTTCAATAGACCACTCCTTAATACAGAGGACTTTTGAGTTCAACAAACCCATGTTTAGAAGCAAGAGATGTGGCCATCCCAGAGATGACTTTCCAAAGTGGTTGTGCAAATTGCAGTACTTGCAGAAAATTGTTGGTCATTGCTGGAAAACAACTATGCACACCTTGTGCAGCATGATGCTGTAGAGCAATGAACAGCTCCAGGATGTCCTCAGGGCCGGCAGAAGCTGCAGGGAACGCCACACAGCTCTGGCCATCAAGATTGCCTGTTCAGGCTCATCAAGCTGCGATAGCTGCTGCAGTACTGTCTGTGAGCCTGTGAAGTACGGCAGCATGATCCTGCAGTGCACAGGGTCTCACCAAACATGCCACTTAGCAGCAAGCAAATATTGATTGGACAATGCATGCCAATGACGTATACCGTTCAAGGTGTGGGGCAACCTCAAGGATTTGCTCCATTGCTGTATAGTATCTGACCGCGTTTGTTGCTGTTAATTCATTTTGCTTGTCGAGCAAGCAGTTCAAAATCTCAAGGAGGACTGGTCTGAAACAGTCAGTCACAGCCAAAGTCGCTGGGGGCTGCAGCAGACAGCGAGCCAAGACCTCAGCAGACACTGAGGGATCCACTGCAGCCTGCAACGGCACAGAATGGGTATGTGCTCTGGTCGACAAGAAATGATGCTAACGCAGGCTAGAATTTGCGCAATCACAGAGAACGAGCGGCAAATGCGCACCTGCTGCGCAAGCAGTGGCTGGAAGTCGGATTGCTGAGCGAGGTCCGGCAACCGTTGACACAATCTCGTCAACCCGACGTCCCAACGAAACAACGACACGCTTACACAATTTTGGTCCATATCGATGCTCATTCTGCCAGAATCAGGTTGGGTCGCTATTGCAAACCGACACCGGCTGCAAGCAAGACCGGCGCAACCAACCTACCGGCACGAACAGTGCCCTCCTATTCTTCAAATGGGCACTCCTGTGCCGCATGCAACCAAACACAACTGCGCACGAATTTGTGCCCGCTGCGATGCGCAAATCCCCTGTCGGAGTTCAGCTTTGACTCAACTTGTTATGGCAACTCCGAACTGTGTCGGAGTGCGTGCACGTTGGCGTTACGCCCTCCGGCACGAATGAGAGATCACATGTTACGTTCATAACAAAGTTGGGCAGCTTTGCACGGCCTGCCAATTGCATCTTTCGTTGCAGCAGTGTTTACATTGAAACACTCAGTCTATCAACACCTCGCCTAAGCAATGCATGCCACGTCTTCCCCCTGTACCCGGCATGCCGGTGTCGGCAGCTTGTTTCAGCGGCCGACGCTAAGCTTAAGATACCGAATGAAGCATTGCACCAGAGCAGCTGCTGCCATTGAGTTGCCAAACAAGTACTCCAAGGCAAGGCAGCGTCTCCGGTCTATCACGGTCCATACCTCCACCTGCGAAGCTTCTGCACAAGTCTATATGCTCACTGTGCAGGTTAGCCCCAAGGGTGACCTTGTGTTGTGCAAAGTAGCAGAAGCAGAGGAGCAAACCACAGGAGGGTTGTTGCTACCAACATCAGCTCAGACGAAGCCAACATCAGGTTGCTGTCCCTGTCTCAACTGACTCTCCCATGCCTATTCTCTTTTTTATGTGTATTGTGCTTACCCCCTTGTTGGCAATTTTAGGTGACATCGTTGCACTTGGAGATGGCAGAGTTGGTGGCAATGTGCAAGACTTCAATCTGGAGGTTGGCCAGACTGTTGTGTACAGCAAGTTTGGCATTGGGTCCACAGACCTGGACATCCAGGGACAAAGGCATACAATGCTGCGAGAAGATGACTGCATAGGCATCATGCCAAGGTCGGGTGCAACTGCTTCAGACATTCCTGAGCTGAGACCTGTTGGGGACAGAGTTTTGCTCAAGGTAAGCATCTCTGCTGCTACTGCCGCAGAAAATGCATCTGTGCACATGCATACTTCTGTCCTATGTCTCAAATCAATGAAATGAAGTGTGTTATGGTATGATTTAGCATCCTTAGCTTGTTGCAACCTCCAGTATCATAGACATCTCTTATTCTGCAGCTTGCATAAACAAGTCCATATACACATTTAGGGCACTAATGCTTTTGTAGTGTCAGGCACTGACAGCCAAGTTTCTGGCTGCATGTCTAGGTTCAGGAGGAAACCTCAGTGACAGCAGGTGGGCTTATGCTGCCAGACAGTGCAAGAGAGAGGCCAATGAGTGGGTCTGTTGTCAGGGTTGGCCCTGGCAAAAGGGATAAGGATGGCTCTCGCAAGACTCCCAAGGTCTGTTTGTGAATCACATCTTCTGACCTTGTTTTTGCACCCACAGCATCAGCTACCATAACGCTTCCCAGATCATGATTGGCAACTCTTTTACTCTGCATTTTGCCTGGGTAATGAAGGGGTCTGTATTGCATGCACTTGAAGTCAGGTAGGATGGACATGTTGCTCAGCACGCCAGACTAAACATGCTTGTCATGCTGTGATTGACGAAGCTAATGCAGCCATCGTGCTTGATGTAGGTGAAAGAGGGTGACACAGTGCTGTATTTCAAGTATGCTGGAGAGACAATGGAGACCCCTGAAGGCAAGCAGTTTATTGTAGTGCATGAGCAAGACATCCTGTGCAAATGCTAAAAAGCCCAAGTTAGACCAAGCTCCACCGGGGCCTGTAACATCGAAATCTGATACGTCAGGATGGTATGATAGCAGTGAGTTTGCCTCGATTGCCCCGATTTTGTCTCAGACCAAAATCATTTCAAAGTTGCAGCCTGCGTTACGTTATTTACGTAAGCTTCACGTGATGACCTTTTCGAACCGCAAGTGCTGCAAGCTTCTGCGCTTCATCAACTGCTCCGAGGCGTGATTACATGAGAGGATGAGCGAACCTCTGGTGGGCACATTAGCGCTGTCTACGCTGCAAATATTTGGTGCTTGATAGCCTATGGTATCGGCATCCTTTCTCGCAGCACCTATCCCGTCATTCTCACCTCGTCACAACCTCGCAACCGCGGCGTACAGATCAGGCTTGACAGCTCGGCATCGGCAAGGCATTTACATATACTGTAGGTCTTGCAAAACCACCTGCAAGATTTGTGCTCTTAAATCCAGATGGCAGGAGGCAGCTCCCAGGAAGAAGCGAGCTTCTTTGCGATGCAAGGCAATCGCGACAGCTTCAACTTCGCACGAATGGGATCGGACTACAAGCCGATGCGTCGAGCTATCTACTGTGGCTTTCATGGTCCTGCTGATGCCTCAAGTGATCAAGAACTACATCAGCATGACAACAGGTCATGCTGAGGCGTTAGCGGTTTTATCTTGGGTGGTACGCTACGCAGATCGTGGCAGACCATTCATTGCTTACTGATTTCCTCTGTCAACAAGACATTCCTTCTTGCAGGGATATTTGACATCCCTATTTGGCAACGTGCTTCTTCTAGGTTGTTTTGTTGACAAGCAAGAGGGCGGGGCCACTGCAGTTCAAGCCATTGGAGCCATTGCAAATTATATCATGCTCGCACAGGTGCAAGTGTTTGATAACTGTAATTCAGTCGACTGTACGTTCTGACGCTGTTGCCTCTACTGAAGCACAGAGTTTGCATGCCCACGTCTGGGCCACCTCAAACCTTCTTTGGGGTATCGCAGATCTGGCTGGCAGGATTGATGCCATCTGTGGCCTTCGTGCATTTGACTGCTCTGATGGCTTCAGCAGCGGTCGTGAATGCCTGCAAGTTCTGTGGGGCAATGAACAGCAGTCTGGGACAAAATCTTTGGCGGGGCTGGCAAGACTTTTTGGGTCTGTTGAGCATAGCTATGCTGCCCCAGGTACAACCTGATTGCATGTTTCTTACAGTCATGCAGCATTCTTGGCTTGCTGCTCTCATGGTAAGGGTGAACGTGTATAATGATGCCAGCATTGCTAAGTCTCTAGCCATTGAATGGCAACTGCAGGCAATTTGGGCGACTTGCTCCAAACACCACACGATGGTTCCAGCATACACGGCTTCTGTCGTTGCGGTCACATACCTTGTGATGGTAAGCGCAGACACCTCATGATCTGACATTTGTCTGCCTCTTTAGCATTCTCTATTTGCTTTGCTTCCTCTCTGGTTACCCAAGCAGGACACTACCAGTCAGTCTCACCCTGGGCCATAGACTGGGCGTGCAGAGGAATGCGTGGTTCTTCTGCCTATCTGTCATGCGTGACAAACAGCAGGGGTTGATGTTCTGGTTCAGCTGAACTGCTAAGCCTCATGCTGATGCACCTGGCAGTGAGCACGTGTCTCATTCTGAAATGGCCAAGGCTGTCATTGTTATGTCATCTATGCAGGCCAGACGGCAGCAGCTTCCTGAGCAGCTGCAGGGTCTATGGAGTGACATACCAGCCTGGACTGCAACATTGCTCTTCATGTTTCAGCCAGTAGCCCAGTCGGTAAGTCATAGCTTTGATGCACCATGTTGCCATGCACTGTCTGCTGGCTGACTTGCATTGCACACACCTGATGATTTGATGCACCGTGATGTCATGCAGTGTCTGTCAGCTGACTTGCATGGCACGCACCTGATGCCTGTTGGCTGAGTCCACCTCTTGATACCAACATGTTGTTACTGTATGTCAGCCTGTCAAGCACTGAAAGCTTCTGATCTCGCACCTCTCAAAAACATCATGGGCATGCAATGGTATGGGTGGCTCACCTGTGACACCTGGTGCAGGTGTCAAACTTCAGCAACCCCAGCACACTGGAGGGTGTGTCCATGGCCAGCCTGCTGCTGGGCATGCTGGGAAATGGCCTCATGGTGCCCAGAGCCCTCTTCACAGGGGACAAGATCTGGTTCATTGGGGTGGGGTGGGGGCCCCTCACAGGCTGGGTTCAGCTGCTCAGTCTGTATGTAGCCTACGGAGTCACAGGGTATGTCTTGGCCATGCCTATTCCTGATGGACAGCTTTCCTGGCAATGTGTCTGTTGAAGACTGCCAGGTGCATGCATGTAAATTCATGGACAGTTGTTACAACAAAGCACAAGTCACAAGTAAGAGATGATGGTCATAGTCAGCTCTGTCAGCCAGCCTATCATGGCCATGCAGTCAATTTTAAGCATTATCATTTCTCTGCAGCTTACTCCTTTTGTGTGAAACACTAGCGTGTTGCTGCAGGGTGAGGTATCTTTCAGGCTTCTGGTTCTCAGTGCTGACCACGATCTTAGTATCAATCGGCTACATTGTCCTGCGGCTTGACTCTCAGGCAAAGGGGCTGCAATCCCCTCTGCAATCTGTCGAAGGTTTGTTCAGGAAACAGAGCGAGCCGCAATATATTGAGCGGACCATGTGATGGCAACATTTAGTGTGGTGTGCTGCTTCAATCAACTTTTGTTGGCTGCTGATTGCTCCTCTTCATGATACCTCTGCATTTGCTAGGCAGCAGGTGGCAGTGAATGTAATGGCTGAGGACTTAGAAATGCAATTGCTCAGTGTTTTGGCACATGTGCCTGGAGAGATGTTAACATACGTTGCAGATGCATGAGGGTCCACCTGCATGATCTTTGTAGCTTCCTTGATGAGTGGGTCTCAGATACACTTTCCCAAGGGTACACTAATTTGCAGAGCTTGGTAAAGTGCCTGGATCACAGGGGTATCCGTAGCTTGCCGCGCACTATTCGTTCCACACTTGGCTACTGCGCTACAGTCTGCTGCCATTGAGGATCTTTCTCGTTTGCATTGCGTATAGCAAAAAGTAGGAAATTGAGGCTACACACTCAATCAAACAAAATGGCTTGGTCCTTGTTATCATGTGCAGTGAGGTATGTAGCCTCAAGCCAATTTTTTGTTGTGGACAGCCTCCATGTCGAGCTGCTGTTGTCTGTGTGCAATATAAATCAAAAAGGCACGAACGTCTGTTTCGCATGCAGCAGGGCCTGAGCTCCATTGCCAGCGTCAGCAACAATCTGTGGCAGGGCCAACAAATTTTCGCATGCCATCATAGCACTTGCAGAATCTGCCTGGATCACTGCATTACATTGGTGGCATGCACCTATTGATGCTCAACAATGCACACAGCATCTTCAGACAATACAGGTAGCTGCTAAATCTATGCCTCCCAGCCATCTTCGCCAGCCTCAGCTGCAGGCTTCTCTGCATCTGCGGCTGTTGTGTCCTCTGCCGGTCGCTCAACCTTAGCACCGATCTGCACAGGAAAAGCACTGCCAGGTCAAACAACGACCATTCTGATTGCTGCACATGGCATGTTCAGATGAAGCCTGCTCCCTTGCTTTCCGCTCAAACAGCCCATAGCAAAGCTGGACACCAGAAGGCACACACGCCACATTCAACAGCAGCAACGTTGCAACCATGTCACAGCAATGTCACACTGATGAGCATTGCAGACCCTGGTGCCCTGGAACGCCAAGACACAGCAAAGTGCTCAGCCACATCTAAGCTTTCAGTCAAGAGGTAGCCATGCATTATGTTGGCAACAACAGCCACTGCAGAAGGAGGCGTGCACACCTCCTCTGAGTAGTCTCCGTGCACCTCCATCAACTTGGTAACATCAAATCTGGGAGCACGCAGGATCTTGACCTTCCTTACGTACACACTCTGCAGAGGGTAGATGCCGCTGCACTGCTTCTCAATGTCCTTACCTGCAGACATACATCACTGCTCAGTGCATGTGACACTACCATACTATGTGTACCACTGCTCAATGCATGTGGACACTGCCATAACATGTGCACAGACCTTGATTTGCACCAGTTGCCTCCAGTGCATTGATCCTCAACTTGATTTGTGAACATCATGGTCAGCAGCAGTCGTGCCAGGCGCTCACAGTGCAAGCACAGAGTAGGATGTCTTGTGCAATACAATCGGTCGGTAGATGCAGAGTGGTGGGACACTGCAGCAACAGTGAGATGGCGTACCAATGGACTCAGGGATGAACTTGCCGACCAGCTCCTTGAGGTCACAGCTGCTAGCTTCCCTGGTCATGATCTCTGTCATCTTCTTACGGATCTCGCGGATCTGGCTGCTCTGGGCGTAGCATGTGCGCTTCACCTGCTCAACCACACACACTTGCAGTGAGTCTTGCGGTCTTTGAGCTATACTACACATGAATTGGCTTGGCAGATGCTCAAATCATAGCATAGCCCAAGCCTCTGGCTGTGGCAAGCATTGAGTGGCCTGATGTCTTGCAGTTGTGTTTGCAGCTGCTGATGTTTGACTCGCTGAGGGTATTGATGAACATTGCGCAAGCCACTGTTGGGTCCCACATGCAGAAGAGCACCTCATAGCCACCTGGCAATCCAACACTGATGTCCTTGGCAGAAGGCTTCCACTAGAAAGCGCCAGCTGACTAAAAAGCAGATCTGCTGCTCATTTCAAACCATTATCTTGTGTTGATGATCTGAAGTGTAGCTGCATGCAATGTGGCGCTTGTACCTGGCCAGCCCTCTTCTTGGTGAAACCAATGCAGAACATGCGCAGCACGTAGCCGTCTGTTGTCTTGACCTCCACATGAGCCTCAATCAGAGTCTGCCACTTGCGTACCAAACTGCGCAATTTGTCTGTGGTGAAGTCCATGCCCTGTACAGAATCATAAAGCTAGATTCAGCCTACAGCCCTAGTCTGCGGCCAAGCTGCTGCTGTGGCAGCTTTCAGCCTCTGTATTGCTGGCTGCATGTTACTGACAACCACATTCATGGACTTGCAGTATACGCTGAATGATTGTTGCTAAATGGCAAGAAAGTGTGTGAATAGTTGCCCCATACCCAGAAGTTTGTGAGGCAGTTTCTGCCCTGAACATCCTCCACCCTGAGCCTGATCTTTCTGTACGCATCTGCCTCATTCTGCGGCAAGGCACAAGCTGTGAAGCGCTGGTCTAGATGTGGATTACATACAAGACTTCAGGACAGAAAGCTGACTCAAGAAATACCTGCTGTAGGTCAGCAAGGGAGACCTCAAAGACACGTCCCTTCAAGCCATCTGCAGCAATCTGCAAGCAGGCTTTGAATGGTCAGACTTGTTGCACTCGTTTTGTGAATGCCCCTGTGCTGCAAGGATTAGTGGCTGTGGGAACCCGAAATGCAGCTTGATGGGTGTGCATGCTGACCTTGGTTCCCTGGGTTCTAGTTACCAAGGTCTTTCCAACACTGCGAGAGGTGAAGCTGTTTGGTGCCTTGACCTCATACCAGTCCTTCTTTGAGAAAGGGTCAGCTCTGCACGAAGAAATAATGTATTATTGAGTTGCTCCCGAGGGTATGCAGTGTCATCACAACCAACAGGTGCTGGCGACAACACTCACGCCTTCTTCTTGCCACCCTTCTTGCCCTTTGAGATCCTCTTGTTCTTACCAACGGCCATGCTGGGCAATCGACCAAGCCCTCACGCGCAAAGAGAGAGTACTGCAAGCTTGGAGCCTGGTTTAACGCACCGACGGCGGCTCCTGGTTGGGGATGCCCACAAACCCCAACCAAAAGCCCGAGCTGGCCTCAATCGTCTACACTGCAGACATTCCAGCCTATGTCGATGTCGAGCAACTTCAGCATTGAGCGATAAACGTCCTGACATTGCGGCTCCAAGCAGAAACTTCGTTGGTACAACATGCCGGTGGTCAGTGTAGGACGGGACAAGCTTTTCCATGCTCTTGGTAGAGAATACAGTAAGTTACAGCTGCGCATCGACCATGTTCGGACTTGAAAGCAGCAGATGCGGCAACCGCTGCTAGCCGAAGATTAGCTTTTGACGACACTGCGTGGTTTTTGCTCCGAGCTGGATGTGTCTTGCGTAAAAGTTGGCGTGTTGTGATCAGGTCAAGAGGAATTTGAGGGTCTATGCTTTGACTATGGTGTGGAACTCGATGATGTGGTAGGTATCAGTCCTCCCACCCGACCAGGGTTGCAGGACATCTGCTGAGTGACGACCTCTCATGCTCAGGCCAAAAGGTGACCAGCTCGCACAACGTATGCATCACCTGCAGACATCGGAAAAGGAAATGCTCCGCAAGGAGCATGGTGGACAAGAGAACAGGACGCCAGTGATGAAATTTTGTACAAGATTGACATCCCTGCAAATCGCTATGATATGTTGTGCCTGGAAGGAATAGCCCGAGCCTTGAACATATTCAACAGAACCATTGAAGTGCCACAGTACAAGGTCGCCAACATGACAGGTGAGCTCATGCACCAGATCACAATTCCTGATAATTGTGCATCAATGCACAGCGACTTGACACAGGTGCAGTCACCAGTAGTGCATCATGCAGATCCAGCACAATCGGATGGACATACAGGCAGCGATACACATAATGAACATGCTACCTGTCACTTCACTTATGCACATCACTGCCTGCATGCATGAGTTTGATAAGACATTGATGCTGCACCATGCAATTGATATTCTGATGTGTTGAGTGAATGTGTTGAATGCGCTGTTTCTGATGCGTTTTCTGATATGTTCACTTGATAATGCAAAAGGTCTTCCCAGCAAAATCAATTCTGATGGCATTCAGGGAAGCAGCCCCTGCAGCTGACCATCAAGCCAGAAACCGCCTTGGTTCGCCCCTTTGCTGTAGCTGCTGTGCTGCGAGGGATCAACTTTGACAGTGCTCGATACAGCAGCTTCATTGATCTGCAAGATAAGTTGCACGCAAACCTCTGCAGACAGCGCTCTCTGGTGGCCATTGGAACACATGACTTGGCAACATTGAAGGTGTGTCTCTCGGTCAACATAGTATATTTGATGTAAGGAAACTGCTTGCACACAATCAGCTCAGCATCTGATTGCCCTGTGTGGGGGGATGCCTCTGTGCCTTGAAACTGCTGCATGCAGCCTACAGGCAATGTGTACCATTTCACGGTGAAGTAAGACTAATGTTGTGTACTCTGCATGCAAACTGTAGCAGAACTCAACGAGTAGGTAACCTCAAAAGCTTACGCACAAGCTTTGACGGTGTTCAGGGCTGAAAGCAGTTGCATGGTGCTCACATTGCAGGCCCCATTCACATATGAAGCTTTGCCGCCTGAGAAAATCAACTTTGTGCCCCTGAAGCAGAAGAAGAGCTTCAATGCAAAGGAGCTGATGCAGGTATTGATGCCAAACCTTTGCCTCAGTTCCATTGATTTGGCTACAATTTCATACAGTCTGGCTCTCCTGTCTGACATGCTGGCACATCACTGCCTGAAGCAGCAAGTGGCACTGGATGCGGTTGCTCAGGCACAGTGTCAGGTTGCAGCATGGGTCATCCCTCTTGCCCCGAATGCATCAAGCATGTAAAACGCTTTTCTCTCTCTCCTCCTTGGGGCAGCAAGGCAGCTGCTGCTTCCTGTCAGACACACGGCACCAGCAATGGCACGCACAAAGTTGCTGCCTATGTCCATGCACAAGATGTACGCTTTGCTCACGGGCTTCAACCATGTATTTTGCAGTACTATCTGGACAATGACCCAAAGCTGAAGAAGTTTGTGCCCATCATTCATGACTCTGTGGTGTATCCAGTCATCCTGGACGCAAACAGGACAGTGTGCTCCATGCCACCTATCATTAATGGAGCCCATTCAGCGGTACATTCATTGAGTCAGAGTCATGCAGCATGGTGCAAAACATTTCCTCTTATGTGCATTGTATGTAGCATTGCTTGATGTATCACTCCTGCTCTCTTGACATCATATATAGCATGCAGCAACGTATGGGTAGAGGGCCTCCTTGTAGATTCCTGAAGACATGTGTCTGCTGCATTACGACATGTGAGCACTCTGGCATGAAATGTGCAAACGTTGTTTGCCAATAGTCTTTGCTGGGTTGCAGATCAACCTAGACACAAAGGATGTGTTCATAGAGATCACAGCCACTGACCTGACCAAGGGTCAGATAGTGCTGAACACGGTGTGTACCATGTTCTGTGAATACTGCAGCACTCCCTTTGAGGTGGAGCCTGTTGAGGTCATCGACTCCTTTGGCCACAGGAAACGTAAGCTGTACAACTTGCCATGATGACTATGGATTGATGCCCTGTACAGTCAGCCTGCATTTGCTTGATCTGCAACATGCCCTGTAATTATGAGCTGAGGAGTTTACCCATAACAGACACCTCTTGCAAAACCATGCTTGGCTTCAGTGCCATGCAAGTGTGTATTTGTGCTGCGTGCAATGCATGGCTACCGACAGCAGGAATGTTGTCTGCAGCGTGCAACAGTCTCATGCTTGCAGCTGTGCTGGCTAGATGCCATTGGACATTTCAGTGGTCAAGCATCATCAGCATTCTCATCGTCTGCTGTATGCTGCAGTGTATCCAGATCTATCGTCAAGAGAGATGGTGGTGCCTGAGGACCTGATTAACAAGGGCATTGGGGTGCAGCTGGAGACAGCCCAGATGGCAGACTTGCTCAGCAGGATGCAGCTGCAGGCAGAGGCGGTGCCTGGCTCTCAAGTGCGAGTGCTGGTCCCTCCAACTAGGAGCGATGTTTTGCATGCGTGCGATGTCATGGAGGTTAGTCTTGAATAACATGCTGTTACTGTCAAGGTTTACCCTGTCATTGATCTGGAATGGTGAAAACAGCCATCGCTGGGAGCAGCGATCATTGTGCCCGCCGGACGCAGAACATGCAACAAGCAAGCATGGTTCACAAGCTATCACAAGCTGTCTCTTACCATGCTCAACTAGTTTGGGGTGCCCACGGTACAGATCAAGTGGTGGCAGCAGTCGCAACATGCAGCATCTGACTGTGCAAAGTATGCCAGCCTACAATGCAGTGTACAGCGCAGGTCATACTAATGGAAGTTGTTGGGCACATCATTCCTGACATGCTGCAAGGGGCACCTGTGTTTGAGTGGCATGGCTTGTGTGACGTGGCGGCGACGGCTGACGTGCACAAACACCTGATTGAGCTGGCAGCAAAAGCCGCAATGATGATGTTCTGCTGTAGGATGTTGCAATTGCATATGGGTACAACAACGTGGGATTGAGTGTGCCAGCAACAGTCACAGTGGGCAAGGAGCTGCCCTTGAACCAGCTAGTGGAGCTACTCAGGGTGGAGTGCGCCATGTGTGGATTCACTGAGATCCTGACCTGGGCACTTTGCTCGCGCTCAGAGAACTTTGAGTACTTGAGACGGCAGGATGATGGCAACACAGCTGTTAGTATAGGCAACCCAGCTACAGCAGAGTTTGAGGTTTGCAGAACCAGCTTGCTACAAGGTATGCCACCAGGAAGTAGCCGTACTTGTTGTTTGCAGCTGTGCACAAAATGGTCTGCTGGCGCTGTGCTGATTGTGTCATTTCAAGGCATGCACAGCTCAAAGCTGCTGTTGCTGATACCGACCACGAGCAAGTTCTTGCATAGCCATACGAAAGCAGCAGCATCCACAAGACTCTCCACAAATGCTTTGTTGACGCATGAAACATGAACAAAACACCTTGCCTATGCCCTGTGCCTGCATTCTGATCCTGTTTGCAGGGGCTTTGAAGACCCTTGGAGCCAACAAGGATCTGGCATTGCCCATCAAGCTGTTTGAGCTGTCAGATGTTGTAATGCTAGCGCCAGACAAGGAGGTTGGCTCCAAGAACCAGCGGCAGCTTGTGGCAGTGCACTGTAGCAAAGACTCAGGCTTTGAAGTCATTCACGGGTTGCTGAACAGGGTCATGGAGATTCTGGGCATACCTCTCAGACAAGGTATTGCAAGCTGTCACCAGTAATGCATCTGCAACCCCTGGATGGTCGCTAGTATGCACATGTTAGTCTGTTATAGCCATGCACCACAGACAGATGCAGGTTTCATACGCAGCAACAATGCATGCCTCAAGTCATTTCTGGCCAGCATGGCTTTTGCATGGTTCATAACTCACCTGTGGTTCTACGCTCTGGGCAGCAGAGTTGTGCGCCTGAACACATATTTTTGCAGGTAATGTGGGTCAGGAAGATCCCAACAACAGAAAGCTTGCAAGGCTATATCCAGATGGTGGGTACTGTTGGCGACCTTCTGATGAAACCCATGATGCCTACTTCTCTGGCCGGCAGGCAGACATATACCTCCAAGCCAGCAGCAGTAGCTCTTCCAGTCAGCAGGCTGACGTTCGAATAGGAAAGTTTGGTGTCATTCACCCAGAGGTCTTGTCCAAATTTGATATCCCATTCCCAGTGTCAGCGGTTGAGCTAAATATAGAGCCATTCTGCTATGACCAGTTCTATCAGGCATTGCCAACACATCTTGCCATGACAGATGACATGGACATGCAGACACTGCAGTGATAGGTTGGACGAAAAATGTCAGCTGCAGACGTGAAGGTGTCTATGGAGCGAAACCCGATTCTGCTTCCGGCTCTTACGACTTGCGGAATTACATTTTAGCCTCAATGCATCACACAAGCAGTAATTTGTTAAGGCCCCAGGGCGAAGAAGTCTGACAGCAACCGCAAGCTGTCATAATGAGCCTCTCAAGACTCTGAGCTCAGCAAGGCATTGACATGATGACAGTACTGAGTGCACATACGCTACACAGTGCAGCACAACCACGTGGCTGTTGGTACATACTGGACTTGTGCTGTCAGTGAGAAAGCAGTCTGCCTGTATGAGGACTGTGCACAGTGTAGCCCTGGTCAAAGTACCTTGTCTGCATCCTATGATAGGTATGTCTATGCACACTCAATGCAGACCGGGAGCCTCACAACAATTTTGCTGCATGACTATCCTCGTCCATATGCATCCATGTTGCGGTAAAACCTGTCCATGAACGGTGAAATTGCTGCAGCCCTTGCAGCGTCAAGCTTACGCTCTGCGGGGACACTGATGTAGTCATTTACCTGCATAAGTAAACAATGATGTGGTGACATAACGTTGCCCTGCAATGGGTTTCACCAGTCAAATTGCTGCTGTCAAGGTTGATCAGCGTACCAAATGATGCCGCTGCTTGTGTTGAAGGGCTACCATCTGCAATTAGCAAAATATCATTATTGCTGTACAAAGAGTCGTTGAAGTGGTTGAAGTTGTGAGGTATTGATAGGACTGCTCACCTCCAGTTCTTCCCTGCCTTTGTAGATCAAGATGTCTACCACCTACATTCCCATGCACACACATATCATCACAATTATCTTGGCGCAGTTGCGTGAAGCATGAGATGTGTAAAATGCCCCAGCGCTGACCTGTGGCTTTGTGACCTTGGAATGTTTCTGGAACTGCTCTGCTACATTACGCCTGAGATCCCTTACAGTGATCAGCTCATCTAGCTTGTAGTTGCTGACAGTCCAAGGCAGAATTCGACACACCTGCAAAGCAGGCATGCAAGGTGATGCCCAGCTTCTATTGGAGCTATCTGATTACTGGATAAACAAAACACTGTCACAGTCAAGCGGTCAACAACACCTCGCGAAAAAAGTCCTTGGCTTTGCCTTCTGCGGTGGTTGAGGGCGCAGCAGGAGTGGCCAATCCTTTGCCAATCTTCGCTGCAAGACTGACGGTTGCCTTCACCATGCTGAGATGCTAACGCTTGTGCTACTGCATCGACTGACGTTCTCACGTCGAGTCTGTTGCCAGATCACGATCGATTTCTCAATGTAATGAGTCTCAAACCGATGCCAAGCTGGTCAAAGCGTGCACCTTTTCTTCTTCTTCCGGCTCGAAGCTTGCGCAACGTGCGCTCGAGACTGCAGTTGACACCGCTTGGCCGACACATGCGACCGTTGCTGCATTGCGGGTTTGCTTGACCAAGCATAGAGTAACAGGCTGCTGCATTGCTTCGTTGTCGCACGCACCGCATACTGGGCGTGTCGATCATTCAAACCGAGTGTCGCGCTTCGCAGTCACCTCTTACTACGCCAAGGTTTCCCGCTCCTGCAGCGGACCTGCAGACCTCTCGCGCGTACCGATAGAGCTACAGTGATCAGCATGGTCGCAACGACAACGACAACTCTGCAGCTGCCGGGCGTTGGTCGTGAAACCAAGCCTGTCGTTTTCACAACACCACCGAAAGACAAAAAGCTATATCGGCGAATCACCCTGCCAAATGGGTTGCTTGCAATCTTGATAAGCGACCCAGAGATGGCCAACCAAGTCAGCGGCGGGTCTGAGTCAGACGTGGACATGTCTGAAGACGACAGCGGTAGCCAAGACGACGAGAACGATGAGGTACAAGGCCTCTCTTCACCGTCCAGCTGCACCTAGATAGCCCACAATTGCATGGACTGAGGCTGCAAATTTCTCTACAGGACAGTCAAAGCGAACAGGAAGGCAGTGTTGCACCAAGTGCTCTTGTCAAGAAGGCAGCAGCAGCTATGGCAGTAGGTGTTGGGAGCTTCAAGGACCCGGATCAACTACAGGTTTGCGGCTTGCAAGCAGCATCCGGTCAGAATAGGTCCACACATCACCTGTGAAAAATGTCACATACATAGCAATCTTAGATAGGCAATTAATTTGGATGTTCAAGCGCTGGGTATCCGAGTGGCAGTGTGCAACGCAGGGATTGAGTCACTACTTGGAGCACATGTTGTTCATGGGCAGCAAAAAGTATCCAGACGAAAATGAGTATGACTCATACCTGACAAAGCATGGTGGATCTTCTAATGCTTTCACAGAGCTGGTGAGATCACTTGCTACATCACTTGCTACATGTACATAACATCAGTCGTGCTACACTGCTACATCCATTGTTGCCATTGCCACAGTCAATAATGCTTGTGCCGACAGCTCAAGCTCACAGGTCAACCGAAACCATGCAGGAATTCACCAACTACCACTTTGATGTCAAGCCAAATGCCTTGTATGGAGCTCTAGACAGATTCGCACAGTTTTTTATTGACCCACTTTGCAAAGCTGATGCCTTGGAGCGAGAGGTCATGGCTGTAGACAACGAGTTCTCTGGTAAGGCACCATCTGCAAATTCCCAATTGCAGCAGCAGTCACATCTGATGTGCACAGCCCATCAAGTCTGGAAACATCTGTTCATCATGCCAGGTCTCAAATGTGTGCACCAGTTTGTCAGTGTCCTGCGTCATTCAGAGCTGTGTTATGTATTACAGGAGTCCTACAGAGTGATGGCTGCCGTCTGTCACAGCTGCGGTGCCACACAGCCAAGTCTGGACACATCTACAACAAGTTCAGCTGGGGCAACAGGAAGAGCCTGTTTGATGAGCCCAAAGCCAGAGGTGTTGCTGTGAGAGATGAGCTTGTGCAGTACTACAGGTGCACCTCCCTGTTGTTGAACCGTGAACCTTGCCCAGTGTGTGCAGTTTGGTGCACATATCTCCTGCCATGCATCTCTTTTGGTAGGTTATATTGTTCACAAGAGGCGGTACATGAATCTTCAACCAAGGGACATAGCAACCAAAGCTTGGGGCCTGTGAGCCTGCAAAATATTTTCATCGGCGGTGTGCTATAACACTGTGCTGACAGCGCAGTCTAGCTGCTGCAACATCATACAAACGTAGCAAGAATGACGTATTCTTGCATGTCGATAAACATGAACAACTGCATGATCGCGGTATCTGCACAAGGTATGGTACATGGTGAATGCCGCTCTGCAATGTTCCATTGAGTTACCAGGTCATTGACTACAGAGCAGTGCTCATGGTGTGCTTAACACTACATCAGCAATGTCTGACTGGCAAGAATGTGCTTGCTGTCTTGTCAATACATCAGCAATGTTCGAGTGGTATGAGTGTGCTTGCTGTCTAACAATTCATCAGCAATGTCTGACTGGTGTGAGTATGCTTGCTGTCTAACATTTCATCAGCAATGTCTGAGTGGTGTGAGTGTGCTTGCTGTCTGATAATTTATCAGCAATGTCTGAATCATGGGAGATAAAGGGTCAATTCGGATTCCTCTGAAAGCAGGCACAGCACCTGACCAACATACAGGCCAGCTGCATACCTCTGATGATTAGCTGCTGTGGTTCATCCCTCTGGGAGTTTTACTGTGTATCAGTTTCATCAATAGGATCCCGGCGTGTTGTGCATACATGTCTGAGTGTCGTGAGTGTGCAGGCAACAGTACAGTGCAGAGAGGATGAGCCTGGTGGTGCTTGGAGGACAGGAGCTAGATGAGCTGGAGCAGTGGGTCTCTGACCTCTTCTCTACGGTGCCAGCTGGCAAAGGAGCTCGCCCCACCTTCTTTGGGGCCGGCATGCCCTATCAGGTCCATCCACTCCCTTTTGGCTCTCGCCCTCGCCCTTGCCCTTGCCCTTGCCCTTGCCCTTGCCCTCCCC
>JAABUK010001682.1_pt1 | contig 41537 bp, 2 predicted proteins | sample 5559141 | NCBI WGS metagenome assembly JAABUK01 (sample SAMN10711869, study PRJNA513367) | rock metagenome | isolation source: Antarctica rocks | place: Antarctica: Victoria Land, Pudding Butte nord | collected 2016-01-03 | reverse complement strand
CTTATAACGGCCTCGGGCGCCCGTCGAGCGCCCGTCGAGCGATTTAACGCTCGAAGGGTACTCGGCGGGCGCTCGACGGGCGCTCGGGGCCGCTCGGGCACCCCGAGCCTACTTTAGGCGCCCGAGGTAGCTTACCTAATAACCCCGAGCCGCTGGAGCCGGTTTTCGATTTGCCGACGTAGGAAAAATACTATTTAAAGTAAATAAAAGAGTTAGTATTAAGAAATATTAAAATATTAAAAATCTCTTAAAATACTTTTATATAATTATAATATCGTATATAATATAGAATTATCTATAACGATTTATTTTATTAAAGTATGTTTTTTATAACGAGATTTTTATTTTAAGAAATTACTAAGAGAAATATTTAAAATAAAATAAAAATATCGTTAATATTCTTTATTTTCCGTTTTTAATATTACTCTATAAATATCGTAGGCCTTTAGGAAGAATTATAATATAAGTAATTTTAAGTTTTAGAGAATACCGCGAGTCTATTAAAGTATATTTTATATATAGAGACTATACTTAGTTAAAGTATTATTAAGAGAGATAGTATATAGTTTTTTTTAACTACGATATCCTTAGGCCGCGTGATTTAATCTAGTATAAATTTATAAATTATAGAGAAACTAATAATAATATATTTAAATCTCTATTAATTAGATTTTCTTTTTTTAGAATTAATAGTTTTTCTTCCTAATCCCTTAACCTACGTCTTATTTATAGATTACTATTTTAATATTATTTTATCTAATCCCCTTACTATTAATAAAGTATAGTTATCGATATAAATATATATTTAACTTTAACTTCAATAGAAGACCTAAAATATAAATTAATATTATTAAATTAAAAAAGGAGATAGAGTATCGCTTTAATAAAAAGTAAATTTATAAAAAACCCGAGGCCTAAATTAATTATTGAAGATAGACGCGGATTTAGATATTAATATTATAACGAATAATAAAGGAAGGAATAATCGAGATTAAAAATTAAGAGGATTAATATATTTCTAGGAACTAATTAATTTATATTTAAGGAATCGAGGTATTAAATATATATTCTTTAATCTTTTTATTAGTTCTCGTTATCTTTAATAAATATATATTTTTTCTTTTATAATCCTACTCTCCTTCGTTAATATTATTATATTTATTTATAAAATCGTAGTTTTATACTTTTTTAAATATATATATAATATTACCATAATTTTTTATACTTTATTATTTATTAACGAGTCGTATCTTTTTAATTACTCGGTCGAAAATAATATTTATATTAAAAGGGTAATAATAATCTTTATATCTTAAAGTCGGATTCTTAATTATTCTAGTATAAACCGCGGCCTTTTAATATAGAAATAATAAAATAAGAGTATTATTATATTATAATAATAAGATAAGAGTCTATAAACTTTTAATATCTAGTTTCGAATAAGATATTATAGTTATAAACTACTTTACTCTCTCTTTTCTTTACTACTTTTATATTTTTCGAATTAGTAGTTAAATTATTATTTTTTAATATTAAGTCATAGTACCTAGGGTATATATAATAATATAAAAGTAAATATATAAACTTGGTAAATATCTTTACTACTCGATAAAAGGATTAATCTCTAAGGAATTTTAGGAGCTAGGAGTAACTAGCTAATTATATAATAATATATTTAAATATAATATTAATAGTTTATTAACTACGTTATTAAATAATAAAATTAATATAAAAATTACGTATTATGAATCTTTAGCCGGAATCCTAATTATTAAAGTTTAGTTTTAATATAATATAATAATTACCTCCCTCTCTAAGAGATTCGCCCCGAATCTAAATATTTAAATATTTAAGAAAACTCTTTAAACCCGTAAAGAAAATAATAGAAAGAATAATAAATATATAATATAAATAAAACGTATATTTCCCGATAAATATTAATATATAAGTTTAATTACCTTCTATAATTATTCTTTTTTATTAATAATAATTATTCGTAAAACTCTCTAAACCTAGTAGGATAAATAAAGGAAAGAATATTATAAAATCGATATATATAATTTAAAGATAAAGTATAAATATATTATTCCTATATCTTTATAAAGAAATATAATAGTACGTATCCGTATAAACTAATAATTATAAATATATATATTAATAAATACTCGATAAAACTCTTTAAACCTATTAGGCGAATAATAGAAAAAATACTTCTAAAATAAATTATAGTATACTCTATTATTAATCTATAGTATACTCTATAGTATTCTTTATAGTAGATTCATAGTATACTCTATAATATACTCTATTATTGATTTATAATATACTCTATTATTAATCTATAATATACTCTATTATTAATTCATAGTATACTTTATTATTAATTTATAATATACTCTATAATATACTCCATAGTATACTCTATAATATACTCTATTATTAATCTATAAGATACTCTATAATATACTCCATAATATACTCTATTATTAATTTATAATATAATTTATTATTTATCTATAATATACTTCATTATTAATTTATAATATAAGTTTATAGTATACTTAAATCGATTATTATAAAGATTATTAGAATTTATATTTAATATTACTCTTTACCCTTTACTCTTTACGTCGGCAAAACGAAAAGTGGCTCGATCGTGGCTCAGGGCGCTCGACGGGCGCCCCGGGAGCCTTAAACGCGATACCTATCTACCGACTCGAGGTGCGCCCGAGGCATATAGCCAAAGGGCCTAGGGCCACTCGGGCGTACACCGAGTAAGCCTAAAACGGCCACTAATGGGCGCTAAATTAGGGGTGCGCCACCAACTTTGACCCCCGTCCATGGCCCCTGTTCATGGCCATGGCCCTATTCCATTCATGGCCATGGCCCCATTCCATTCATGGCCATGGCGCATTCCATTCATGGCCATGGTCCTGTCGCTGTCGCACCCCTATAACTGTCACTGTCGCACCCCTAAACCCCTGGCGCATGCCCTGGCGCATGGCCTGCGCACACCCCCGCGAGGATTTCGCCTGAATCGATCGATTCCGGGCATCAAAATTTGCTGGCGTTGGGGGTCGTTCCGGGGGGTCGCTGCCGTCGATAGGGGCGATCATGGAACATCAAGATTTTTGAAAATTTTAGGTGGTAAATTATATGATTTTCTAAGGTTAGGGCCCCTGAAGCTCCGGGCTTAAATTACGCTCGTAGGGAGCCCGACGCTTATCTTATAACGGCCTCGGGCGCCCGTCGAGCGCCCGTCGAGCGATTTAACGCTCGAAGGGTGCTCGGCGGGCGCTCGACGGGCGCTCGAGGCCGCTCGGGCACCCCGAGCCTACCTTAGGCGCCCGAGGCAGCTTGCCTAGTGGCCCCGAGCCGCTAGAGCCGGTTTTCGATTTGCCGACGTACTCTTTATTAATTTTAAATCGAAATAGTCTTAAGAATTAAGCGGTAGGATTAGAGAATAATATTAATATTAAAATATATTAATATATAAAGTTAATCTCGTAATAAATATTTATTAAAGTTAGTTTTAGATTTAGTTTATACGACTATACGTTTAAATATCTCCTTAATATTTAATAAACGAATTAAGTTAGTATCGGTAAAGCGGGAGACCGTACAAGAAGAGTCGAGGTACTAAATACGTATTTTACCGGCTTTAGGCGGAAAAATAACGAGAAAATAAAGTTCAAAAAAAAAAAAAAAATTTTTAATAAAAAACCTAAAAATAGTAACTTCGGATTTAAGATTTTAAATCCGTAATTTTTTACTAGCGCTAGGTAGCTCGCTAAAACTATATAAAGCGCTATAACTACGCTAATTTAATTTAGATTTTAAATTACGTCGATTTACGAAAATTATATACACGCGTAATACCCCCTAAGCTAGCGCGGTATTATAGATTATATAATTTATTTATAATTATATATATTTAATTATAAACCAGTATTACTTAGACTAGTTTATTCTAATTTATTTAAAATTATTCAAAATAAGTCGAGGTACTAAATGCGTATTTAGATATTTTAGACGAAAGTAGGTATTAAATCGATCTTTAGGGCTAGTATATAAGCTAAATAAATCTAAATACCTTTTCCGCCTTTTTCGGTAGAATACGGGCTCACCGCTTTACCGATAACTATATTTTTAATAAAAACTTCGGCTATAATTTAACTCTAGGCTAGTATTATATTTTAATAATCTTAGTTTTAAAATTAACTCAGTATCCGAACGACTTCTATAGAGTATCCTATAAATTAATAATAGAGTATATTATAGAGTATACTATGAATTAATAATAGAGTATACTATAGAGTATATTATAGAAGAGACGATTATTAGAATAATTATTAGAAATCCGTTTTAGGTGAAGACTTTTAGCTAGGGTATTAATAAATTCCTTTACTCTATACTACCCTATTTTAAAATTATTATACTATATTAAAACTAGCTTTATAGTAGTTATTAAATATAATATATAAATCCTATAAAGAAAATATACGGCGTGGTTACGCTATTTATATTATAATATTATATTATAGTTTCCGGTACTCCGGAGCCTTTTTTAGAAATAAAAAATTTAAAGTCCTTACTCTAACTCTTTAAAGATTAATTCTATTATTTAAATATAAAGATTATTTTCCTATTAAGGGTTTATACTTATTTTTATATTATTATAAATATTATAAATATTATAATTTAATAGTTTTAATCTTTTTTAATCTTCTTAAATAGTAATTTATTATAAATATAAAAACCCTCTTTAGAAATAATTATCCCGAAGGCGAGACGTAAGGGACTAATACTTTAGATAAAAATATAAAAGATTTTCTAAAGAATATTAATTTAACGGTAGATTAACGATTTATAAAAATAAAATATAAATAAAAAGCCCTCGAAAAAGAGGCCTTTATTATTATAATTTAAAAGAATATCGAAAATTTATAATATACTATCGTAGGTAAAGGAGATAAGGAAATTAAAAATAATCTTTAAAAATTAAATATAAAAGACGAAAACGACCCGACGGTAAATTATAATTAAATCGGTCTTAATATAAATTAAAGTAATTTACTGTTATCGAAACTACGGGACTTTTTATACGAAAAATCCGTAAAATTATTAAGAATAAAATTATAATATAAAAACTACGTTCCGTTTAACGCCCGTAAATTTTCGAATAAACGAAAAAAAGATTTTATATATAATACTCTATTTAAAAGGGTAAATTAAAAAATTATAAAATAAATATAAAGAATTTTATTTAATAAATATATTAATATAAAAGTTCTTTTCGGATTATTTATTTAATATAATTAAAGACCCCTTAAACCGAGTTAAAAATACGAATTTTAAATATTAATATATACGTTAGAGGAATAATTAATTAGTATAAAATTTCGATATTTATTTTAATACTCTAAAAACCGAACTACTTTTTTATAATAAAAAATAAAAAATAATCTATTTAATAACCCGTTTAAGACCCGATATTCTAAAAAAAAGTTAATTAAACCTAAAGTATTCCTACTAAACGTACCGAATTTATATCGTTTATAGTATATTATAAACGTAATCTTAATCGGGACTTTAAGATATAAAATAATAATTAAAATAATAAATTAAGACCTCGGAAAAGGTATAAAAAGAGGTTAAAGGGCGGAGATAATAAAAATAAATCTAATATAAAGAAATAAAGTTCTAATAATTATAATTATAAAAATATAAATAAAATATATATAATTTACGAGAGCGATAAAAATCTTAAGGATATTATATATTTTAATTATTATAAATTCGATTACTACTCTAATAAATATTTAGAGAAGAAAATAAAGATTATTAACTATATCGGCGATTATATTATAAAATTAAAAAATAATAAATCTTTAGGGAAATCTTTATCCCGAGGGAATAAAAGAAAATAAAAACCCGATCGAGTATAAATATTAATAACGAAGTTATTACGAATCTAATCAATATTAATATAAAAATTATTCGTATTAAAATAAATAAAGATTTCAAAGCGGAGATAAATATTATTAATAAGATATTTTTATAATAATATAATCTAGAGTATTTTAAAAGCGAGCCGCTACTAATTTTTAAATAAATAAACGGGTAATTTATTTATTATTATAATATTTATAAAATCGTCTACTAGTTAACTAATTTATAGAGATAAATTAAGAAGTATAATAATATCTCCTATATTTTATTAATAAAAAAGGCTCGTTTATTATTATAAATATACCTATTATAAAAAAGGAAAAAATCTAAACCGATTATAATATATATACCTAGTAGTTCGGTATCGCGCCGAATATATATATATTAGAATTATCTAAAGATTTTACGAAATTATTAAAGATATAACTAATTATTTATATATTAATTTATATTAAGATTAGTTTCTTTAATTAAGATTTTATTAATAAAAATAAAACTAAGAAAGACGATATTATCGTTAATATAATATCTTTTAATAATTATATTATCGTACCGCCTATACTTCCCGATAAATTTATAGATTTTAACGATATCTTTTCTAATAAAAAAATAGGTCGATTATCGTTATATAAGAAAAATAATTATATTATTAATATAAAGAGTAACCTATTATATAGGCCCCTTTATAATTTATCGAATTTAGAATTAATAGAGTTAAAGAGATACCTAGATAATATTTTAATAAAGAATTAAATTAAATATTTTATTAACCCCGCCGGGGCTCCTATTCTTTTTATTATAAAGAAAAATAATAAACTATAATTTTATATTAATTACCGAGGTCTTAGTAAAATTATTTTTAAAAATTACTACCCGTTACTTTTAATTAATTAAATACTGGACCGCCTAAATAATATTATATAATTTACGAAATTTAATTTAAAAGATATTTATTATTAAATAAAAAATTAAAGAAAGCGATAAATAAAAGATAATATTTCGTATATAGTATAATCTTTTCGAATATATAGTAATATTATTTAGTTTTACGAATATATTTACTATTTTTTAAATTTATATTAATAAATCGTTAACGGGTTTAATAAATATATTTTATATTATTTATTTAAATAATATCCTAATTTATTTAAATTTAAAAGAGGAGTATATAAATTATATATAATAAATATTTGAATATTTATAAAGATATTTAGTAAGAATACGGTATTAACGAAATAAGACACGTAAGAATTATAGTATCAACGAAATAAAATAGTAGTTAAGATTTAATCTTAGTATATTATATCTTCCTTCTTTTATCTAGCGGTACGAATAAACTACTATTTTATATTAAGGTACTAGCTTTTATATTAAGGTACTAGTAATTATAATAGTTATCTTTATAAATAAAGGCCTTACGTTCTTAAGGCCTCGAAGTAAAAGTATAAATAAGAATAAATATTATAATCGTTAATATAGTTCATTCTTTATTACCTCGATTTAGGACTACTATAAACGTATTATATTAATAAAAAAACGACGACGTTTTTACCTAAAGTCGTCGAGATAGAGATTAATTATTAGGTTATAAATACTAGATAGAGGAGTATCCGTAATATTTAATATATTTATTATAGTACCTAGCTAGGGTTCCTAATTATCGGTAATTAAAATATCGGTAATAGGGCGTTCGTTATAACCGATAATAATTATAGTAATTTACGCGGCCTTATTATCGGTAATAACTTCGATAACGGCGCGATTATTATAATCTAAGGTAGTTTATACGGTTATACCGAATTAATTATATAGTTTATTACTCTCTTTAATAAGTTTACCGCCTAGTATAATATCGGTAGTTATCTACTATTTAAACTTCTCTCGATTACGTACTCGTTCTAAAGCCGGATATCTCTTAATTAGTAAATTTATACTTATATTAATATTAGTTAAAAGATTATTAACGAAGTCTTTAGTACTATTAATACTCTTAACTCTTTAGATTAATTTTATTTATTTACTTCTAATTAATTACTCTTTAGGTATTTTAATTTCTACGGAATCGAAAAAACCCTATAATAAATAATCGACCCTATACTAACTTAAAAGGCGGGTACGGTATTAAATAAAAATAATATAAAAGACTTCTAGGATTAATAAAATACGGACTATTTTATTATTAACTTTAATAATAAGGCCTTTTAAGAAATATATATAATTATATAAAATAGTATTATTATTTTCTAGGAGGTTATTTCTAGCTACTAACGCGTTTATACGGGTTTCGGATTTAACGAATACCTCTTTAACGATCTCGACTAAAGATTCCGCTTTAATATTATCGCTTAAATTCTTTAATAATATAAAAATATCCTTAATCTCCTCTTTTATTTTTAACGGCTTAGTTTATTTATTAGGTTTTATTTTCTTCGAGCGCTTTATTCCTAAACCGGTTACGTTCGCTCCTATAATTTTAGGCGAGAAAATTTATCTTATTTTATTTTTTTCGTTTATAATAGGGCTAGTACGCCTATTAATTTATAATAATATAGAATTATCCTTCGTTAAAGACGGTACGGTCGTTAATATAGCCGGCTTAGATTTACTAGCTACCGTAAAAATATCCGTTATTATTTATACTAAAGGGGCTTTTCTTATATTTAAATTAATTAATATTTTATCCCGCGTAAGTTTTTTAGTTATATATTTTACTCTCTTTTATTTAGAGCTTTTAGATATAATAAAAGAAGAAATAATTTATTAAGAATTCTCGGTTATAAAGAAAAACGAAGTTTAAGACGTAACTTAAAGTATAATTAAAAAATCTTTATTACCGATTTTAATTTATTATTCTATAGTCGTAGGTATCGTACTTTTTTTATTTACCCACTTCTTCGCGGGCGTAGATAAAATAACCGTAGCCTTTCGTTTTAAAAAATTTACGACTTTAGTTTCGGCGGCGACTTTTATTTTAAATATCTCCCTAGTTTTATCTAACTCTTCTAGTTATATAACTAGGTCGTCGGACGTTTATATAATTCTAGTATACTTTTTCTAATATTCCTGCGCCTCGATATTAAGTAACTTTATATTAGTTAATTAAAAATCGTTATTATCGATTATAAGGGAGATTATTTTTAAAGTCGACTTCTTTAATAAAAATAATTTCGTTATCGATTCCTTTAAAAACTTTTTCGAAACCGAAAGTTCCTTTTTTAGTTCGGACTCGCTCTCGTCGTTTTTATAATCCTTATTAAATTTCCTAGATATCGATTTCTCCTATATTAAAGACTTCTTTAAAGTCGTAATTTTTATTACTTTCGGGCCCTTTTTATATAGTTTTTTCGACGGCGTCGAGAGTTTTTTTACTCTCGTTATCTTATCCGCCGAGAGATAACTATATCCTTCTACGAAGATATATCGGTTATATTTTCCCCTTTTTATTAAAACTAATTAATCTAGTTTCTATAATAAATTCCCTTTATCCCCGTATAATTACGCGTAATTAAAAATAATCGCGTATTTTATATTATTATTCTTTATTAATTATATCGTAGCTAGTTATTTATTATTTATTTATTTAAATTATAAGTTATTTCTTGAATTAAATACCTTTAACTAGTTCTTAAATCGCGTATTTAAGGAAATTTTATCGTATTAAATAACTAGCCCGGTTTATAATAAAGAAAGATTTCTACCTATTAATAACTAGGTATCTTTATCTTCCGTTATATTATATACGGGCTTATTATACGGTAAGTCTTTAATCTTTTCGTTATCGACTCGATTATTGATTTCGGCTTTAATAACTTAATCGCCGTCGACCTTATCGCTCTATTTAGAAGTAATAGCGCCGGACTTTTTATTATTATTTTTATTCGCTATTTTAATTATTTTAATTTTAGTTATTTTCGCTATTTTCTTTATCTTTACTTTATTAATCTTTAAGGTTATTTTAATCGGTATCTTTAAAATCTTTCCTAAACGTAATTTAGTTATATCGTAATTAAAGATTTATTAAAACGAAGATATCGTATTATACTCGATCGGGACGAGCGATATAAATAAATTATTAATATTTAAATTAAAAGCGAAAAGATATATTAATATTATTTAACGCTTAAAATACTATAGCTAAATATTATAATAACGGTAGTATTTATTAATTCGAGTAAGGAAAATAATTTATTATTATTTAAGTTAGCTAGAAATACTATATTAATATAGCGGGGTTATTAAGAAATTCGTTATTACTAAATAATAAAATTATTATCGCGTAAAGAAACGAAAATAAAACTAAAATTAATAAATAAATAAAGTAATACCGTCCCTTAAACTACTTATATAGTTTATAACGACTTTTTATTATAATCGCTAATTACGTCTTCTATATTTTTAAGATTTTATTTATTATATTATATATTCTAATAAGGCCCCTAACCCTTTTATTTAACGAGATATTATACTATTAACCTTTTCCTTTATCCTAGAAACTTTTTTATTCTTTTATTTAAAATATATTTTATTTTAAAATAATTACTTATATCTTTATTATTATTATTAAGAATAATAGTCTACCCGACCTTTTAAGGACGACTATATAGATCCTCTCTTAACGGAGTAGATTTTAAGGCGGCGACTAAAATAACGGGGTAAATGTTTATTATCGGCGGTAACTCTAATTTATAAATTAAGCCGTTAATTCGTTTTAGAATTTTAAATAGGCTAGTTTTTTAATTTAAAAGTTTATAATTCTTTAAACCCACGATTTTATAATCTTTATATAATTTAAAAAAGATTATATCCCCTTCTTATATTATTAAAGGTATATATTTATTATTATATCGAAATTTAATATTAATCGTTGTAAATAAAATCGTATTAACGGCTTCTTTCTAGTTAACGGCCTTAGTATCGGTAAAATTTATTCTTCCTATTATATTTTAAACTAAAATTCTATTATTAAACTTTATATCGTAGATAATCTCGTTCGGTAAAAGCGTCGTAGCTAAATTTAAAGAATTATTTATAATAGATTATAAGGTAGTTACGAATTTATTTTATAAACTATTAAAATAGTATATTAAATAAAATCGTAGTATTATTTTTATAATCTAGTTTATCCGTTTTAACTAGCCGTTAAATTAAGGGTAATAGGTAGTAGAGATTATTAATTTAATTTTTAATATTTTAAAGATAACTTTTTATAAACTTAAAAGAAACTTAAAGTCTTTATTAAAAATAATCGCCTTTAGAAGTCCCTAGTCGGTAAGGGCGAGAAATAGCGCGTTTATTTATTTTTCGGTATTAAACGTATTTTTCCCTAAGGCCGTAGTAACTACCTTCGAGAACTTATAAATAATAGTTATTAAATAATTATATCCGTTTATAAATATAGGGAGCGCTATAATAAAATCGATAATAACGTAATAATAGATCTTTAGCTCTATTAGGATTAGTTTTAAAATATTATATAATATATACCTCTTTATCTAATTAAATTAATATTAAGGGTAGTATAAAATATAGTATTTAAATCTTCGAGTTAAATATTATATATAATAACTATCGGCGATATTCTCGTACATTTTATAAAATCCTATATAATTTCGCTTATTATATACGAGTTCGAAAATATTCTATTTTATTAATTTCGGGATATATAGGCGTTCCTTATTAATATAATCGTCTTTATACTATACGAGTAGATCTCTAAAAAGAAAAGGAATATTAGTATTAATTATATCGATATTATCCGTAGACCCTAGGGCTTCTTTCTTAAATTTATTTTTCTTATTTATAAGAAAAGTTATTACCTTTAATTATTTCTTATCTTTAGAATATACCTTTTATAATTTAAGGCGGTATTTAAAAGATATTTTAATTAAGGTAAAATAAAAAGCGAAGACGTTATTTAGAATACCGGGATCTTTAGTATCGAGATATTCTTTTTTACCGAGAAGGCGAGATAAAGTATTTAATATAATATTTTACTTTCTAGGGCGCTAACGAATATCGAGATTATATTATAATATATATTAGGAAGTTTATATTAACCGTAGGTTTATCCTATTAAAAGAGGACGACGATAATATTATTTATCGGGTAATATTAATAGTTACCGAGTAATTAATAAAGATAATAACTTTCTTTATCGGGATTTATATAAATAAATATAGGATCTTTTTTAATATCTAAATCAAGCCTACTACCTCTAATTCCGTAGACTAGTAGCGCGACTCCGTAGAATTAAATAATTTGGATAAGAATAGAATTAGTTATATATAAATATAGGGGAAATTATTACCTTAAGGATTTCTTTTAATATAATATACTATCGCGTTAATTCCGTACGACTTTAATATATCGATATTAATATATAAATAACGAGTTAGATCCCGATAATATAAATAGGTTTTAGAGGTAAATACTTTTTAGAATAATTTAAAAAAAACTAATTCCTCTTTTATAAATATAAAGTAAGTTTTTCTAGAATAAATCTTTTATATATTCCCGCCTTAAGACGGCGAGCCCTTTAAAAGCTAGGTTTCCCGGTATTAAAATAATTTAATAATTTAGGCGAAGTATCTAATATTATTTTATAACTAATTTATTATTCTAATATATATTTCTAAAGTCTATAATATATCTAGGAAACGAAGTTCTTTAATTACCGCGATTCTTTCTTTAATAGTAGTTAAATCTAACCTATTTATTTTCTAGCCTAGAAATATAACCGAGGGGTAAACTAAAAAAGATTTTTTAAACTTAAATAAAATCTTAAGGCCTACGAATAAAGCGAAAATAATTATAAGATATTCGATATACTCGGAATAGGACCGTAAGAAAATTATAATATTATCGATATAGTATCTCGCGAATACTTTATATAAACGAAGAAAAGTATTTATTTTATATTAAATATATAGAACTAACCCTTTTTATCTTATTACTACGACGTTATAGTACTCCGAACTACGGTAAGAAACTATTATAAATTTATAATAATTATCTCTTTTAACTAAAAAGAGATAGAATTATTTATTATAATTAATAATATTTATATAAATATACCTTTATACTAACGAAATAATATCGCTCTAAAGCGGAAGAGGGTAGTTATTAAAAATAATAATTTTATTTAAATTATAAATATCGACTACGACTTTACCCTTCCGTATTAATATTCTTTTAGGGCCTTTATATACCGTCCGCTATATAACGAAGATAAGAAAAACGAATGGGGAAGGCTCGGTAAACTACGATATTTTCCTTTATTAATATATTTTATTAAATTTCTCGTCTATTAAAGTTCTTATATCGGGGTTTAATAAATAGATCTTATAATTGAATTTCGCGTTAGACGATTACTAGTCCGTAGTAAATAAAATCGATAGTTATTCGGATTCGGGTAAATCGATTATATCTTTTATATCTTCCTAAATATAAGGGTATTACTCTATAATCTCTTTAATCGCGGTAATATCGGAGTTATTATTATAAATCGTAATTTTATTCGGTAGTTTCGTTTTTATAAAAGGATCGACCTTAGGCCTTAAGATTAGCCTCGGATTATAAAGGTTAATAAAACGTAATACGATTATATCGTCTTTATAAATTTTCGCCGTAAAGGAATAATTATTTAAATTAATAAAGTATACTTCTTCTACCTTATATTCTATAATTAATTATATTCGTTAACGGTAAGAAATAATAAAAGGCGTATTCCCTTTATTACGAATATTAATAAAGTAAATTATTAAATTTATAAAGTAAATATAGACCCCTTTTATTTATAATTCGAATAAGAAATCTTAATCCAGTAATTATAATTTCCTTTTAAACGAGATTATTACTACTAATATAATTCGTACTAAAATGATTTAGCGGCGCTTTAATTATATAATATATCGAATTCTTATATTATCCCTAGTTATAGATTAAATAAGGATTATAATATTTTCGTAATTACCTAAAATTATTTAATTATTAGGGAGGTCGATAACGACTTTCTTTTAACCTAAAATATTTATATTAATAAATATATTAACTTTAAAGTTATCGATAATATAAAAGTCTTTAATAATTTTAATTATTCCTTTTATATTATTCTTCGTTTTTCCGTTTATATAGAATATAATTAAAGTCTATTTTATAATTAAATAACGGTTCGAGCCGATACCTCTTAAAGTAATAACTTTATTATAGGTTTATAACTAAAGGCCGGGAATTCGTTATATAATAAATACTTTATTAATTATACTTATCGGATACCTAGTATTAAGATATCCTAATTCTTAAATAGTATTTAGAGTAAGGCCTATTTAGCCGGTAAAATAATACTATATATAAAATATTATCCCGTTAATTAGTAAAGGCGGAGTAATAAATTCGATTACTAATTTACCCTTTTATCGAGGGGAAGATTTAGGAGCTATCGATTTCGGTATTATTATAATCTTTAAGACTAAAATCTTCGGAGTAATAATTAACTCGGTATTTTTAAATTTCGTAGAGGCAGGACCAATTATCTTTTGAATATTAATCGAGTATATATATTTCTTTTCTTTTAGGTATATATATAAAAGATTATTTAATAAAAAGTTGAATTTATAGTTTTTATAAATAGGACGTTAACTTATTTTCCCCGTAGAAATATAATATATAATTAAGACGAACCTAATATTAATATCTTTATTAATACTTTATTCTTCGTTTATAACGCTCTTCTTAGTATTATAATAACTCTTATCGGCGTTTATATAATAATTATAATAATTTATCGGCGGAGTTTCGGGAGAGCCGAAATAATTATTAATAAATTTAAAGAAAGTACCGTAATCCGTATTTTTATTATTAAGATTATTATATAGTTTATTAAAGTAAATAGGCTATATCTATATTTAATTACCGAAAGTATTATATAGTCTCGGCGGGTAGTATAGGTATATCCTACGGTTTTTATAGCCCTAGTTATTATAACTCTAGTTCTCGTATCCCCGATTCTTAACGAATAGATTTTAGTTAGGCTGAGCGTTTCCGGCGGTAATTATAAATAATTACTTTAATAGTAATAGAGCGTTTTTTAGAAATTTTTATAGGGGAGGCTTTTAAGTTTACTATAATTATTATTATTACTATATCTAAGGTATAGTCTACCGATTTTAAAAATAAACTAGTTAATCGTAAAGGTTAATATAAAAGAAAGAAGATCTAGCTATCTATTAATATAGAAAAGAATAAGAATTATAAAAATTCGGTTTTATAATAAACGGTCTCTACTCTTAAAAACCTTAAAACTAAGGACCTTAAGGTATTTAAAAATCTTAAGATTAAAAAAATCGATACTATTATTAAAGCCGATAAGGTATTAAATTATAATATTTACTTTATTATTATAACGACTATTTATCCCTAGGTAGCTATTTATCCTCTTTTATATTATAATCCTTTTCTTACTCTTTAATTTCCTTTCGATAATCCTTATAGCCTTTTTTATCCTTTTAGATTTATATTCTATATTATATCTCCTTCCTATTTTTAAACTATTCGATAAATTATTTAATTAAAATATTATTCGTTAGAGGAGGGATAATAGCCTAGAAATTAATATTAAGGTAATTCTACGCTTATATAACTTATATATACTCTTCGGTAATACCGGCTTAAACGGCGTATTTAGTTATATTCTAGATATAGATAAATAGATCATTTCGTTCGGCCGTATTTTTCGATATATATAACTAGCGACTAAACTCTTCTAGAGTTATAAATATTATAATTTTAAAATAATCTTATAATCTAGTAATTTAGCGCTATAGATTATTCGGTAGTTATATTATTATATCTTTCTTATTTTAGGAAAGGATCTTAAGTTATTAATTTATAATAATACCGCGGAAATAATTATTTAGATTCCTTTTTACTATATCTTTACCTTTTATTATAACGAAATTCTAAACTTTATTATAGAAGGTATAGACTTTTCTAAATATTAATTTTTTAGGGTTAAAGATAATATTACCGGCGCCCTATAACTCTAGGTAATTTAAATAGAAGAAATTTAATTCGCCGGTATAGAAATATTTAGCCTATTATTATATTTATTAAATATACTCGTCTTTACTAGCTAGCCTTTATAATTTAATAAGTCTTAAAGACCCTCTAAAAGCTTAACCCTAATTTTATAAAATAACTTTAATAATATCTAATACGGTAGATCGTATAGCCTAGATTATAATATTATATAAATTTAAATCGATACCTACCGGCGGAGGCGGTATTCGTAGCTAATTTATAATTTCTTATTTTTATTAGAATTAAGGATTAAATAAAATAAATTAGTTTTCTTTAAAGTTATTAAAACTTCTTTAATTTTATTTTAAGGAGCTAGACTAGCCTTTATTATTATTAGTTATATTCTCGGTTTAATTAAAAAGGATCCTTTATATAATATTATCCGTAGTAAAAATTAATTTTTATAGGAGGAATTAAAATATTAATTTTCTCGGAGCTAGCTAAACTATAAATTTAGCTAGACTAGAAATTAAAGAAAAAAATATAACTAGAAAAGAATAAATAAAAGTAATTAAAATCCGGTCCTTAACTCTTCTCTAAAAATAAAGTAGTTAAGAATTTAAAATCTCCTTATTTCTTTCTTTCTAATTATTAAAGTATACCGAATTAGTATAATATTTAACGCTCTTAACGAAAGCCGTTAATATTTCCGTAATTAAAGGAGGGTACGTCTAGGAAATCGGAAATATAAAAGAGTTTTCTTCTATAAAACTTTCTTCTTCTTAAATATTAATAGAGGTAGAACGTCCTTTTTTTACGAATAACTCGCTACCTTTTAATATATCTAATAAAGGATCGTACTAGTCGATAATAAAAAAAACTACTTATTAAATTAGTTTATTAATATTCTTACTATACTACTCGAAATACTTTTTTAAAAATATAAATAATTAAAACGCTAGAGAGATAATAAAGTCTAATAAAAATAACTTCTTTACCTCCGCGTAGCTTATAGGTAGGGAAAATAAAATAAATTATATATATTTATAAAGATCTTCTACCGATATATAGTTCGAAAATTTACTTATATAATATTAAAGATTTAAACCTCGATTACGTAAATTAGAAATAATAAAATAAAAGGTAAAAAGTAAAGGATTAAAAAGAAATTTTTAGGGTTCCTATTTTAACGCGGGGAAAACCTATTAATTTCGTTATAATTTTTAATAGGGTAAATACCGCTTCTCCGCTTTTAAATAAATATAGATTTTAGATTATAAAAAAAGTAAACTCCGCTTTTAATTCCGTAATTCCGGTGCGATTTAACTTTCCTAATAATTAATTACGGTTAGACCGAGATCTTTAAGAAAAGGTAAGGATTTTCTATATAAACGAAAATAATAGTATACGGTATAAACGGCGGCGATATTTTAATTTAATATAGATCGTTCCCTACGCCTACGACCGAAATATAAAATACTCTTTATAACCGAGGTATAAATATTCCTTTAAGTTTATAAAGCGCGCTTATAAACTAATTTATATAATTATAGAAACCTAGTATAATAACTCGATTAATAGGATTTAGGATAAGCGTAGCTAGCGTAAAGAAATACCGCTATTATATATAAAGGTTAAAACGAAAACGAAGCGGCTCGCTTCGTTCGTCGTCGTAGAATATTAACGGTTAAAGGGTTAGTACTAATATTATAACTAGTAGTAGATATAAAAACGAATTATAGTTAATTTATAGTCCCTTAAAATAATTCGACCTATATAAGAGAATAATAGTACGGATAATAATTATATCTTCGAGATATTAATAGAGGATTTAGTATTTTATAACTAATATTTTAAGGGCTAGTAGCCGGTCTCCTTCTATTTAAAAATAGAATTCGACTACGCCGTTACTACTAAATAGTAAGAATACGGTGTTAACGAAATAAAATACGTAAGAATTATAATATTAACGAAATAAAATAGTAGTTAAGATTTAGTCTTAGTATATTATATCTTCTTTCTTCTATCTAACGGTACGAATAAATTACTATCTTATACTAAAGTACTAGCTCTTATATTAAGGTACTAGTAATTATAACAATATTCTTTATTCCTAAATCTTAGGAAATATACGTTTTTTACTCGGTTAATTAAATTTCTAGATTTTATTATAAATATTAAAAGTATATTAATAAACGAATATAAAATTAAAATAATTTAGTCCTAGCCAAAACTAAAGTCCTTTTATAATATATAAGTATTTTTAGGCTTTATTAATTTTTATCGTCGATTTATTTATTATTATTCGTAAATAATAGGCCTATTAACGGGTCTATTAAAAAGTAGTTAAAATAATAGAAAATTTAGGTTATTTAAATAACCTAAAGAGGTAAAATAAATATTTTATTTACTTCGCGATTTATTTATATATATATTTATTCTTATATACTTTAATTAAAAATTAAAAATTCGGATTAAATAAATACTTTTAATTTTATCGTAGCTACGATTTCAATATAGTTATAAAATAATAATAAGTAATATCGCGTCGCTTTCTAGTCCCGTAAGATATAAGGTTTAAAAATTCGATATAAGATTTATAATAAAGAGCTCTTTATAATTATTATAATATTTAAATAATAATAATACTATTTTAAAAATAATTTATATAAAATAAAAGTCTTAATCGATTATAATAACCTAAGGAGTTTTATAAATATTAAATAACTAAATAATCGCTAGGCGTGTTAGGTAATAAAACTTTTATTTATTAGTTTTTTAATTTCGTATTATTCTAGGAAGAGTAATCTAGCCGATAATTCTTTATATTATTTTAATTATAAAGGCTAGAATAACTTTTTAAATAATATATTATTTATATTATAATATAAACTATTAAATTTAAAAGATACTAATTAAGGTCTTATTTTCGTTATAATATAAAATATATTTATAAATATAGAAGATCTAGATATAAATAATATTTCGCCGGCGTTAAATAATATATCCGTAGATATTATATAAAACCTAATATATATAAAATTTATATTACTAGGGTCTTTAAGATTTACTATAAAAAAGATATATTTTTTAATAATATATTTATCTAGGCCTAGAGAGTTAATACCTAGATAAGAAATTTTAAAAAATTTAAACGAGATATTTACTTAAATCGATTATAATATAATAAAGGAATAATTTAATCTTATTATTAAAACTATAAATTATAAACTATTTATTCTATATATTATTATTAAATTAATAGTATTTTACGAAACGGTTTATAAAACGAAAAATTTATTAATAATTAAGATAATTCGCGCTTTATGAAAGAATAATTCCTTCTCGTAGATAAGAATCGCCGAGATTATATAGATAGATTATTAGTATTCCGCTAGAGTAAAGACTTTAGATTCTATATTAATTCTTAAATATAATAATAAGATTTATATATTTAAAGAAGGATTAATCCGCGAAGAGTTACTAGAACGATATTATAATAATATTTTAACGGGGTACTTTAGTATTAAAAAGATAATAAAATTATTTATTAAAAAATATTTCTAAAATAATCTTAAGGTCGATATATAAGAATATATCGATATATACGATATATACTAGCGGGTTAATATATATCGATATTGTTTTTATAATAAAATTGGTTCTTTATTATATTTTATAGGATTATAGAAGAAAATTATAATAAATTTTATTACTAACTTACCTCTAAATAAGCGATATAGACGTATTTATAATACGGTCCTTATAATTATAAATAAGTATATAGAGAAATTACGATATATTTTAACTATTAAAATAATTAATTTTACGGGATTAATAAAATTAATATTCGAAGAAATTATCCTAAAATTTAGAGTTCCTAATAAGACTATTTCTAATAGAGGTTCTATCTTTACGAGTATATTTTAATTAGAGGTATATTATTTAATAAAAATTAAAAGGCGCCTAAATACCGTATTTTATTTATAAATAAATAACTAAATAAAATACTAGAACTAAACTTTAGAATATTATTTAAGAACCTTCTATTTAAATAAATAAAATAACTAGGTAGTACTTCTATTTATAATAAAATAAATATACTATAATATATAGTATATAATAATAAAATAAATACTATTTATAATTATATATAGTTATAATTTATCTCTTAAACCGCGTCTCGAGGGCGAGATATATATAAGAGAAGTACTATCGATATATAAAAAAATCGAAAGATTAAATACTTTAAAAGCGTATTTAATTAAAATTTAAACTATCGCGGTCGAGGCGTAAAAATATAACTTTAAGAAAAAGTATAAATCGAAATTATTTAATATAAATAACCTTATACTATTATTAATTAAAAATTTAATATAAAAATAACTAAATAAAAAGCTCTTTTATAAAGTAATTAAATTATTCAAGATTTTAGATACTATCGGAATATAAATATACCACCTAGGATTATTAACTAGTTATTCTATTTATAATAATTTTTATATATCGCTTCTAGAGCTATATTATTAACGGTAGGGCGATATTTCGATTCTTAATATACCTCTACCGGAATTAATAAATAATACGAACGAATAAGAAATAAAAAAGATACTAAAAAATAAAAAAATAAAGAGCGAGGTACTTTACTTTATAAAATAACTAGGATAACTAAAGACCTTTAATAAATAAATAAATATAAATACTTTAAAGAATATATTAGAACTATAAAAAATATTCGAAAAGAATACGAAGATAATAAAGGTATAAAAAGTAAAAAGTAGGAAGAGAAAATATTATAAATTACTAACTACTATTAGTTATTTCTTATTAATAAACTTCGAATAAAATATATCTTTACGATTAACGAGGCGTTTACGAGTAGATTTAGATCTAAAGTATTTAACTTTCTTAATATTGAAAATCGACTATTTATAAATAAAGGCGCGGCCGAGAAATCGAGTTTTAAAAAAAACTAGAAATAAAACTAAGATTAGAATTATTAACCTTATTTTTAACTTCTTCTTTAGAAGTCTTATAAGAAGATATTAATTTATTTAATATATAACGACTCGTATCCTCTATACCGTCGTATTAAAGGCGAGGTTTAAAAGGATCGGAGCGAGTAATAATATCCTTAATTAGAAGAGCTTTATAATTAAATATTATAACTCGTTATATACTACTAGAGAGAAGAGTAGGATCGATATTATTAAATTCGTTAAAAATAAATATATTAAATTAATCGGTAGCGGGATTAAAGCCGAGAGGAGAGTTATATTTAAAAATATTATATATATATATCGCGTATAAGTTTCGTCTTTAACTTCGTTTTTATTTTTATTTTTAATTTTATCTTCGTCCGTCGATTTAAATAGATTATTAAATTAATATTATATAATTCTACTTTAGGGTATATTTATATCCCGGGTAATAATTCCTCCCTAAAAAGTTATTAATATACGAATTATATCTAAATTATATTAATTTATTAGAGTATAAAAGATATTATTTATACTCTCGACGCTTATAATAAACCGAGATATTAATTATAGTATATCTTTCTCCCTCCTAGTATTATTATTTCTAGGTTTAATCTCCCGAAGGAAGGCTATAATATCTTTTATATATTTAATAATATATTAACGAAGACGTTTATTAGGGCCTTAACATTCTAAATAATTAGAAAGAAAATTTATAAGGGTATAAAATTCGAGAGGAATCTAAATACTTTAATATAATTTTATTTTAGAATATAAATAATATATAAAATTATATAAATACTTATTCTTTACGTAATAAATATACTTTATATACAATATCTTAATATATAGAATATAATTATCTAGGTTTATCCGCTTAAAGTAGCGGAGGTATAAAAATATAAATAAAGACGGGATAAAAATAAAACGGGCGGTTATTTTATAAAGAGTAAAAGTCGGAGATATATTAAATATCTAAATACTATTATTAATATCGTATATCGTAGAGATTAAACCAATATATTAAGTATTAAAATAATCTAATTATATATATATCGTTAATAAAATAAGATATAAAACTAATAATTTAAAAATAAAATAAATATTACGATAATATTAATTCTTTTAAAATATGAATAAATACTTTATTTAAAGATAAAATAAATTATTTATCTACTTTAATAATTATAAGATTAAAGAAAGAATTTAAAAAAAAAATTATCTAAATTATAATATATTAACTCTAGCCTTACCTATAGAATATATATATAATATTTATAATCTCGAAAAAAAAGATTAAAAATACGACCGAGATTATTATAAATTAATAAAAGTCTAAATATAATATAATTATTAATAATAATATATAGGAGTTTATATATATAGAAGATAATAGGATATTATAAAAAAAGAAAAATTAAAAGATCGATAAAGACTTTATATCTATACTAAGACCGTTATTTATATATATTTACTTTTATAACTAGAGTTCTTCTTAAATAATAAGGTAGAATAATTTATTTTATCGCTAATATTATTAAAGCCCTACTAGTAATAAAGACTTATAATTTTCTATATTAATTATAATATTCTTTCTTTTATTTTTCCCTTCAAGTTTTAAGATTTTTATCGAATACCTAGTATAATTTATAACTATATAATTACGCTAGTAGGCGAAACGTACGCGATATATTATTAATTTTAAAATATAATTTATTTCTCTTTCTTTTTCATCGGTAAATCTTAAAAACTCTTATTAAAAACCGAGTTACCGCCCGCGCGGATAGGGCTGGCAGCGTCCTATCAATAATTTTTCTTAATAATAATTATTGACAGGACCCTACTAGTAGCTCTAAATTACGGATAGAGTTACTAGCGTCTTATTAGTAGGTTTAGTAAATTAAGGGTCTAGATAATATCCTATTAATAACTCCGGGTTAATTTTAATAGGATTAATAACTTTTATAACTTTAGTAATTTATATATATTATGAATATATTAATAATAGCTTAGCCCTATTATAGGGCTAAAATAAATAAAGTTCTATAATCGTCGCTATTAACGATAGCGACTCTTAGTAATAATTATTAACGTTAGCGACCTACCGGGCCCGGAATAATAAATTTTAACGAAAGTTCTCGCCGGGGCGTTACCCGGGTATATCTAGAGAGAATATATATATAAATACTATATTATATCGTATACTATGGCGTATACCTTGGCGTATACCTTAGTATATACTATAATTAAATATACTATATATCGGTAAAGCGGTGAGCCTGTATTCTACCGAAAAAGACGGAAAAGGCGCTTAGATCTATTTAGCTCATATACTAGCCCTAGAGATCGATTTAATACCGGAGTTACTAAATACGCATTTAGTACCTCGACTTATTTTGAATAATTTTAAATAAATTAGAATAAACTAGTCTAAGTAATACCGGTTTATAATTAAATATATATAGTTATAAATAAATTATATAGTCTATAATACCGCGCTAGTTTAAGGGGTATTACGCGCGTATATAATTTTCGTGAATCGACGTAATTTAAAATCTAAATTAAATTAATATAGTTATAGCGCTCTATATAGCCTTGGCGAGCTACCCGGCGCTAGTAGAAAATCACGGATTTAAAATCTTAAATCCGAAGTTACTATTTTTAGGTTTTTTATTTAATTTTTTTTTTTTTTTTTTTTTTTAATTAATATTCTCTTTTTATTATTTTTCCGCCTAAAGTAGTAAAAGGCGCATTTAGCACCTCGATTTTCTCGTACGATCTCTCGCTTTACCGATGTAGAGGGCTTTCGTCTAATGTTTTAGAGACTATTACGGGGGGCGTATATCGTATACTATTCAAAATACCTTTACGTATATTATTCGTATATTATTCAATAGTATACGTAAGTTGCGCACGCTATTACGTATACTATAGGGTTTACTATAGCCTATACTATAGCCTATACTATAGCCTATACTAATACGCATATAAATACGTATATTATAGGGTATATAATAGGGCCATTTATTTAATATTTAAATTATTAATAATTTACCGAGTTACTAAACCTATTAAATCTATTAATAGTTAGTATTATTTATTAAAAATAATTTTCCTAGAACCCCGATTTATTACCCGAAGCCCCGATTTACTAGTTCTACTAAACCTCGGGTCGGTATTTAATATAGAGTTTTAATATAAACTCGTAGACGGTTTTCTAATAGGGTTAATAGCGCTTAAAGTATATTAATATTTACTTTTGAGATTTACTAATATTCCTACTAGGTTTAGAGGTTTTTTATTAATATATTATTATTATAAAACTAGGAGATTAATAGAATTAAATAGGAGATATAAATATTATATATATATTTTATTTAGTTTAGACTTTCCTATATTATATTCTTTTATTAAAAATATTAAAGTGTTAAATTAATACTTATTAATTTTAAGGGCGAAACCCTTAGAAGGGGAGGTAATTATTATATTATATTAAAATTAACTTTATAATAATTATTAAACGTAGTATATAGATTTTATAAAGAGAGTATACGGCGTAATTACGCTATTTATATTATAGTATTATATTATAGTTTCCGGTACTTTAGAGTTCTTTTTAGAAATAAAAGATTTAGAGCCCTCGCTTTAACTCTTTAGAGATTAATTCTATTATTTAAATATAAAGATTATTCTCCTATTAAGGCTTTATATTTACTTTTATATTATTATAAATACCCTAGATATTATAACTTAATAAAGATCTACGTTAATAAATCTTTTCCCTAAATTAGGGTAGAGATTATATTTTAATCTCTACTCTACTCTATATTAATCCGAAGTATAACTTTACGTAATTTTTTAATATATATAATAACGTCTTTATTCTCTTATTAATTAAAGTTATTCAATTAATTTATTTATTTCAATGAATATTAAGTTATATTATTTATCTTTTCTTTCTTTAAAATCTTTTTTACTTTTTATTCTTTAATATTATTTATTGATTTTAGTAAAGAGATATCTAATATTAATATATCGCCTTATTTACGATAATATAATTCTAGTAATAATATGTAAAAAATATTATAAATACGATAATTCGTTAATAATATTAAGTAATATATCTACGACCTAATTATATCGAGGACCTTAAATAATTTAATTAAACTATAAGAAAATTTCTTATTTAATCGCTTTTATATAAAATTCTTTATTAATAATAATACTAAATTATTTATATTAAATAACTTTAATTCTAATTCTAATTTATATTATTTATTTTATTTTCTTAATTCTTTTTTTTATTAATAGTACTCCTCTTTTAAATGACTCGTTCTTAAAATATATCTTAATTAATAATTCCTAGTTATATAATATTTTAAATAATATTAAACGCGTTATTTTATATTATTTATTATAATATATATATTTATTTATTAATAAAAACTTTATTTAATTATTTTATTTATTAATATAAAAAGTTTTTAGAAGATTCTTTAATATCTAATTTTAATATTTTAATCTAATTATTCGTTTATAGATAAAATACGATATTTAGGCGCCGATTAATCTTTATATAATAATATACTTTTAATTAAGTAATATTTATGAAAATTGATCTTTTATTAAATATAATACTCTTTAATACTCCGAATTACGCTGCGGAACAGGGAAGGGAATTTTGACTTTTTCGAAAATCGAGGAAGGGAATTCAAAAAATTAGGATAAATATTAGTACAAAAAAAATTCCCTTCCCTAAAGAAGGGAAGGGAATAGGGTCAAAAAGGCCGATTCCCTTCCCTGTTCCGCAGCGTACTCCGAATCTAAGGATAATTTCTTTATATATTAACTCTATTAAATCTATAATATTAATAATTTCAATAATAGAGATATATCGTAATATTTTAACATACTTATTTATTATTATAAATACCGCGTTATAAACGCGTCTTTTATATTTAATATTTAATAAATTTATACTTTAGAGGCGTCCTTATACTCTCCGATTATATTTAAATAATTTATTAATTTATAGAGAGAAGTTAGAGAGATAAAGTAGATCGATTTATTATTTATAAATTTAAAATTAGTTATTAATAAATTATTAAATAATAAGAAAACTAATTTTTCAGTTTCCAAAGACTATTAATAAATATTCAAAATAGAGTTAATTATATATACTAAATATTCTAGTTATAATATATATTACTAGTAGTACTATAGTAATATTTATATAGTAGTATTTATATAGTAGTACTTATTTAGTAGTAACTATATAGTAGTACTTATTTCACAAAGTAGTACTATATATATAGTAGTAATTATCTAGTATTAATTATTTAGTAGGGATTATAATAGTATCTTTAACTAGAGTAGTACCTTTATAGAAATACGATACCTTTATAGAAGTATAGTATCTTTATAGAAGTACGGTATCTTTATAGAAGTACCTTTATAGAAGTACCTTTAGAAATAATAATAGTATCTTTATAACTAGGCCGAGCGCCTTTCCAAGGATATATTTTCGCTAGAGTAATTTTGCGGTAGCGGTAGTACTATGATTTCAGGAGTATTATTATTAAATCGTATATTTCTAGCTACGCGTTCAGAAACCGTAGTATATTTTAAATAGTATATTACTAATTTTATATTATTAATAATAGAGAGTAATACCCTTCCGCAGCGTGTTTTTAGTTATAAATTATTAATAATATATAATACTCTATCTAAGTAGTTTATTCTAAAATAGTTTATTTTGAAGTAGTTTATTCTCTAGTACTCCGTCTTAGTATTATATTCTAATTTCTATAATTTTAGTACTCTACTTTCATTAGTAGTTAAATAATATATTGAAAATTATTTTAATTTTTAAGTTAATTAAAATTTAGTAAAATATAAATAAAGAATTATATCGATAAAGCGAGAGCCTATATAAAAAGAGTCGAGGTATTAAATCCGTATTTTCTTAACTTTAGGCGGAAAAATAACGAAAAGAGAATATTAAAAAAAAGAATTTTATTTATTTTTATTTTAATAAAAACTCTAAAAATAGTAATATCGAATTTAAAATCTTAAATCCGTGATTTTCTACTAGTGTCGGGTAACTCGCTAAGATTATATAGAGCGCTATAACTACGCTAATCTAATTTCGATTTTAAATTACGTCGATTCACGAAAATTATATACGCGCTTAATACTCCCTAAGTTAGCGCGGTATTATAGACTATATAATTAACTATATTATTATATATATTTAATTATATACTAGTACTATTTAGACTAGTTTATTCCTATTTATTCGGAATTATTCAAAATTATCCGAAGTACTAAATACCTATTTAGTAACTTTAGACGAAAGTAGGTATTAAATCGATCTCTAGGGCTAGTACATGAGCTAAATAGATCTGCGCGCCTTTTCCGCCTTTTTCGGTAGAATACTATAACGCCTAAGGCATGTACTAATAGGCTAAAAGAGCGGCGCGGGGTATTCGAGCCAACGCTAGAATACCCCTATTATGATACTTAAGCTAGAACGTACTATAGCGTTATAATTATCCCCCCCCCTAGAGCCACGTCCCCGTGGCGAAGGCAGGTAGGTAGTTATAGCGTTAAAAGTAACCAAGCTCGAAGGGCACGACCCCGAGCATACGCGGCCACTTTGGGAATTAAAACCCGAGTTCTAGGGCCCCCGAAGGGCGCCACCGGTGCGCTACAACGCGCGGTTTATTCCAAGGTCCCCGAAGGGCACCTCTGGAGTGCGTATATAGGCGCGGTTTAGTTCCAAGGCCCCCGAAGGGCACCTCTAGAGTACGTATACAGGCGCGGCGTCATGGCCCCTAACGGGCACCACTGACAGGGTTTAGGGCTGATCAGGCACCTACAAGGTTTTTCTAGGGCCCCCGAAGGGCACCTCTAGAAGGCGCACTAAGGCGCATATTTTTTTGGTTCCAGGACCCCCGAAGGGTGCCACCGGAGTGCGCATAAATGCGACTTTTCTAGGGGCCTACATAGGCACCACTGGCGGTTTCTAGAGCCCCTAAAACGGGCACTACTGGCGGTTTCCAGAGCCCCTAAACGGGCACTACTGGAGCTCCAAGGGAGTGACCCCGAGCATACGTATACAGGCGCATTTTGCGAACCCTAATTGGTTCGGTTATAGGGCCAATTAGGCACCCCTAACCTGGAAGATCCCTCGAAATTTAATCATTCTGGCGCCGTAGCGCCAAGAGCCGAAAATAATTTGAATCCCCTAGTATTCGAATACCCTACCTTAGCACAGCCAAGACCCTAAAGTAGAGTTTATACGACTCTTTCTAGCGGCCTACTCCTGGGTAACTAGTCCAGAAGCGTGGCCCGAACACTATTATAACGCCTAAGGCATGTACTAATAGGCTAAAAGAGCGGCGCGGGGTGTTCGGGCCAACGCTAGAATACCCCTATTATGGTACTTAAGCTGGAACGCACTATAGCGTTACAAATACTAACTTACTACTTTACCGATATAGTAGGGGCGTACCGGCGAAGAAGTAATTAATATCCTCGTCTAGATCTAGAACTAACTCTTTAGTATCTCCGTTACGCCGGCGATCTTTAGACTTTATATATATAAACTTTTTAAAAAAATATTAATATTTAGATATTTTAGTTATTTTACTAAATTAAATTATTGATTTCTCTCGAGTATAATTAGACTTAGTTAGTATATTAAGGTCGGCTTTTTAATTAAGATATATTTTTACCTTTACCGCGAATATAGTGAAAACGGCTACTAGTATAATTAATAGTAATTAATATATAATTAAAGAATAGAGACAAATACTTAAAGTAATAATATTAATAAGGATCCTTATTAGTCTCTATTATATCGATATACTACCTTACGAAGTTAAATATAAAATCGAAATTTAAAAAAGAGTAATATACTTTTAAAATATTATTCAATATCTTTACGTCGTAATATAATTTAAGTTATTTTATTTTATTTTTATTAATTTACTCTTTAACTTTATTCTATTATATAGTATTAATAAATATCTATTGAAAAGTAAATAAATAGAGAGGTATAATTATATATATAATCGACCTAGACTTCTAGTTTAAGGCTTTCTAGGATAACTATATTATAAAAGTTATATATTTTTAATCTTTAGCCCTAAGGTCGCCCCCCTAAACTTATTTAATTAAATATTTATATCGCTTTATATTGAATCTTATTAATATTTCTAGATATTAATTCTCTTATAATTCTATAAAACTAGATTTTATATATATAGTATTATTTTCTATTTTTTAGTATTTATAATTATCCTATTTACTCGTTTCTCTTTAACTAGTCGTGTATTAAATTTAGATTTCTATTTCGATATAAAGGCTTTTATACTAGCCGTTACCTATATTATCTTATTTAATTCGGAGTCGTCGTTATTATTAAATCTTTCGTTATTTAGAGTATTTTTATTATTTATTATCTCTTCTTTACTATAATAGGCGAGATTGTTATTATTATTATTATTATTATTATTACTACCCTCCTCTTTATTATCGCTATTATTATTAAGGGTTAATTTATTATTCGTATTACTTATTTCTATACTAAAGCTCTAGTCTAATTAATATATATAAAATATCTCGGATAAAGAAACTTACTATCTTAATTATTCTTAGGCCTTTTAAATATATTTACTTATTTAATCGATTACTAGCTTAGCTAGTACTTCGACGGCGAGATAAATATAAGTTTAGTATTAAGATTTTATCTAGTATCTTTCTCTTCCTACTAGATAACTATAAATTTAATATTAATTTTATATAATAAAGTATAACGGCTTATTTAGGCTAGCTCTACGTATTTTATTTCGAAATCTTTTTTAGGTATAGTATAACTTCGTGAGATTAAAATAGAATAAGAGATTAATTAATATTTAAAATATAAACTAAAGGCCCTAGTTAATACTTTAGAGAAAAAAGTAACGGGGATTATAAACGAGGAAGTCGCTAAACTAGCTTTAGCCCTATAATAATAGCGACTTTAACTCTATAATACTCAATATTTTTTCCCCTATTACTAACTATAATATCGTTTATATATCTAATAAATATATTTTATCCCTAATATAATAAATAGGGCTTATACTCTAATATTATAATTAGAGATATTATATATAAAGCCTCGAATAACTACTAGCTAGCGCTATACTATAAATATAATAATCATAATAGTATATACCGAAGTTAATACCTCTCCGTTATTACTCCTACCTAGAATACCTTAACTCTATATAGTCGGTTATATAAATTAAGTATAAAGGAGGGTAACTCCTTTAGTATTATAAAAGATAGTTAGATCTAGGTATTCGAATATAAAAGAAGAAAATATCTAAGAATATAGTCGTATAAATAAATAATTTAGAGAAGTTAGAGAAATATAACTTAAATAAATATAAAAGCTAGGCTTTTCTTTATAATAATATAATAATTAACTATACGGGTACCTCGCTCTACTCGGTGCGGTTGGCCCCAACGCGAATCACGCCCTAACGCCAATTATTTCAACTACCTTATTAACTATAGAAATAATAATATAGGAAAGTCTATTATATACTTCCCGATTTAGCTAGTCTTCTTTTATAGCTTTACCTTTATAGTTACCTATTTAAAACACCGGATCTTTTTATTCCTAAGCGCAGAAACTACCCGTTACTCTTTAGTCCTAGCTTATTCTAAGGCCTTTTACGCCCTTTTAAACTTTATTTCCTACGATTTCTTTACCTTAGAGCGTACCTAATAGGAATAAACCGTACTACCCTTTTAAATAAGTATATTTAGCTATACTTTACGCGCTCCCCGGGCTACTACTTCTTTATATAGCTCTACTAACTCTTACTCTATAAATAGGCCGGAAAATAACTTCGCTTCTACCCCACGAATATATATATTAAGTATTAAGGATAAATCTAGATCCCGGAGCTCCTTCCTATACTGCGTAATTTACCGGTACGTATATAGCGTAGGCTATTCGTTAAGATCTAAAGGTAAAGCGTCTTCCGGGGTAATAACTTTTACCGGAGTAGGAGTATATTAAAATTTAATTAACCGGCGTATTATAATGTCTGGATTATAAAGAACGAAGCCCGATTTCCGCTAAATTAATACTACTATAATTTATTTAAATATTTTATCCCGGATAGTTTAAAAGTTAACTAAAAAATCGATTCTTAAGTAATCGCCCCCGGTTTAGCGTATCGCTAGATTAATAGCCTTAGTATACTAATATTTAAATAACTGGAAAACGCCTATATCTAATAACTACGTTAGATACGACGAATATAGTAGTAAATAGAATAACTAGATCTAGTTATTTTCGTAGAACTCTAGTACCTCCCGGGTTAAATAGTTATTATAACCGTCGAATATTAATATCCGCTATAGCTCGACCCGGCGGTATTTCGTAAACCGGTTAAAATACTTGTTTCAATCCTTATAGAGGTCGTTATTTATATATCTAGAGTTATTTATTTCTTAAAGAGTATTAATATCTAAACTTTCTTAAAACTAATTAATTAAGAATTATTTCCCGGCTAGAATCAATATCGATAGGAGTATAAAACCGGTAGTATTAATATACTCTATAGACGTAATAAACTCTCGGTTATCTATATCTATCTAGTATAGAGGCTTATCCCACTCTTTTATAATCACTTATTAACTTTTACCTACGCTAATCCGGAACCCGGTTTCGTTAAAATTATAAATATTATTTAGATCTACCCCGTACGTTATATATATATCCTAAAAACGTCGAAACCACGCTAAAATATCCTCCGGTTTATACGCGTTCTTTCGCTATACCGCTAGGGGTTTCTACCTACGTAATTTATATTAAGGGTTATACTTTAGGAAGTTAATAGGTTATTAATTTAATACGTATTTAACCGGGCCCGGGCGTTCGCGTAAAATAAAATTTATAACCCTTAAAAACATCGGGCGCCGGTAAGATATACTTATTCTATCGAGCTACTATAAGTAATAGTAGAGGGCGTTTTCTTTTTCCGGCTTAAATATATAGGAGTAACTCTATTTAGGCCTAATCCTATTATACCGGTTCAGGAGCTACGCGTATAGAATATAGTATTAAATAATTAACGAGCTAATATTAAACTTAATTCCGGGGGGAATAGTTTTAAAAATATCTTAAACACGGCTTTCCCTAATAGCGTATAATCCGGCCATGATTTAGGGGTAGTATATAGGTAGGAAGTTAAGAGTTAATAAATTTAAAAATATTCGCGTTAGGGCGTAATTCGCGTTGGGGCCAGCTATACCGAGTAGAGCGAGGTACCCGTACAGTTAATAGTAATTATCTAGCGGTAAAATCTTTATATATAATCTCTATTGAATATTAATACTCGATAATTCAGGATCTTATAAATACTATTTAACTCCTACTAGTTTATTATACCTCGAGCGCTTATTCCCTAGCCTCAGCGATTATTAAATTATAAAAACCTATTAGTTAATATAAACCTCCAATATTTCCGAATTACGAAAGATTTGAAAAGAGCGCGTTCTAAATAGGATTTTAATAAACTATCGGAGTAATTACTATTTAGCGAAGAATAATTATTAATATTTCTTAAATAAAATATAATTTATAAGTTTCCTATTATTTTTAATAATAGTATAAATTAGGTTAGTAGGTAAAACTAAAAACGTATATGAAATTAACTCCGTTAATTTTCTAGGATATAATCGGTATTACTAACTCTTTATTCGATTTATTAATAACGTAGAAGAATTTGACCTTATATACGAGTTCCTTAATTAATAAGATAATACCGATAAACCGGAGTCTTTAAAGGTATTAGAGGTCTTATCTTCCCCCGAAATACTTATTTAAGACTTTATTAACGATTTTAATAAACTAGCTTTATTATCGAATAATAACGGCGACTCTAATTTTCCTTTATTATTATATCGCCCCTTTATCACTAAAGAGGTATTATATTAAAAAGCGAAGTTTAGGCTAAATAACTTTAATATAATATTTAACGTATAATATTAAGGTTTAGATATTATAAAATATAACTATTAAAGCCTCCTCGAAGTTCTCGCGCCTATTAATAATATTTAATATCTAAAAGAGCTACCTCGAATAGTCTCTACTATTAGAAAGTATATTATTAAATAGTTACTATAATTATAACTACGGAAGTAGGATTTATTTATTAACGTAAAGTATCTACTAATCTATAGATTATAGGATCAAGATACGGATAAAGTCTTTATAGAAACTCTTTATTTCTTTATTTATATAAACTTATTTAAAACCGCCTTATTATTAGATACTATTATAGCTAAGGTATATAAAGGTATAATATATTTCGTGGATATATTATCCGAATTATTTTGTTCTTATATATAGGCGTACTCTATTCGAGTTTATTCTAGTAAATATACTATTACTAGTAATAAATCGACTATTATCTTTCCGTTAAACTATATTTATTATATTTATAATAATTAGAATTACTAATATTATAAGGATAATTATAAGTCTCTAGGTCGTATCTTTATAATCAGAAAAGATTTTACTAGTAGAGCGACGACTATTTAATAAGAGATAATATAATTTATAGTTAATTCATTAATTAATATCTCGAAGTTTTACTTTGAGAATAATAATTATCCGCTCGTATTGAATATAGGATAGGTAGAAACACTTCTTGATTAATTATCTATAGAGGATAAGAGCGAATATACGTATAAGACCCTAATACCAAGTATTACTAAATATCTATTTACTAAATAATTACTAAATAGTCCTGTACTCCTATATTCTAATACTCCTACTTGAACGAAATCCTTTATTAAGAAGTCTCTAAAATAGCCCCGTATTCCCCCTATTTTAGGTTCGTTATAATAAATTATAGAAACCAAAACTATAGTTTATAGAGGTTAAGTTATAGGCCCAAGCTATAATTAGTAGAAACTAAACTATAGAGCCAAGTTACGTCGGTGGGGGCTAAGAGAGCAAAATTCCGTTTTTTAATAAAATATAGTATTTTAAAATTTTTATTTAATAGTTAACCTATATACGCCAAATTTAGGTAGTAACTAGGTCGGAGTATTAATAAGCGATATAAATACTACGAGAAAATCATTAGAAATAGTCGGATATTATAGGGTTCTACGGGGAAGTAATTATTAAAAGTATAAAAATTACCTAGGATACTATAAGGGCCGTATTAAATATTACGGGTATAACGATATATAAATATAACGGGTACTTAGGGGATATTCTAGCGACGTATATATTTATTAATAAAAGTTATAAGAGGGCTAAATAAAAACGATAAATTATAAAACGATTTTATCGTCGCCGTATATAACCTAAATATACCTAGAGTAAGTTAAGATATACTATTATATATACGGACGCGATTTGGCTAAAATTTAGAGAGTATATTTTATAAAGGCCTTAGATAAGGCTTTAAAGATTTAATAATAATTTATAAAATAATTATTAATTAATATTAAATTATATATTAATTTTTAATTTACGGGGAAGTCGCTAAATATATACTAAACTTTAAATATAACTCTTCGGGTACGCCCGTAGAGTTATATTTTTAATATATAAAAACTTAAAAATCCTTTTATAAAAGTATTAATAAGTTTTTATATAAGTTATTAGAGGTTTAGAGTAACTCGAAAGATATCGAATTTAATTTTAAGAAGGGCTTTAGTAAATTTATTAATAATTCAATCTACTATAAAGATATAGCGGAACTTAATTTCGCTTAATATAATATTTTCGCGTTAAAATTAGTACTATAGATTAATATATTTAATATAACTATAATTTTAGGGGTTCTTAACTAGGGCTATAATACTTTAATTATTATAAAAGATAACTATAATAAACGCGAAATATATAGGTATCGCTGAAAAGGTAATGAATATATACGGTATATTAACGAGTAGTATTAATATATAGTCTTTAGATTTCCCCCTAGTATATAGTATAAAGGTAATAAATATTAATTATTTTAATAATTATTTAAACTAAATAACTCCCTTAATAATTTATAATTAACTAGCGTATTCGGCTTTATAAGATAATAATATAACGATTAATTAACGTTTAGATTACTAGTTAATAATTATACTACCGAGATTAAACGTATAACTAGAGGTAGAGCGTCGCGTATTATAATTACTAACCTAATTAGTATTAATATAGCCCTCTAATAGGGCGAGTTAACCCTAGAATATAAACTTTAGGTATAATATACCGCGTAAATAACGGAATATATATTTAACTACGATTTAATAGGTTTTATCGGGGTTAGAAATATAGCGGCTTATTATTAATACCGCGAAAACGATATTAAATCGTATATTTATTATTATATATATAAATATTCCGATAACTAATTAATATACGGTTAAAGAGGTAGGTTTAGCCTAGTAGTTTTTATCTATAAAGATAAATTTAATCGTTAAATCTATTAGAACTCCTATAGCCTTAGTTTTAATATTTTATATATTATAGTTTTTAAATACTCTTTCTAGATAAGCCTCCTAACTAAAAGATAATATACGATTAAAATAATCGCGCGCGACTTTAAGGCCTAAATAATAAGTAATAAACCCGAGATTAATTATTTTTATTTATTACTTAGTTATTATTTACACTAAATAATAACGGCCTTCCTAGTACTATTAATTAATATATTATTAACGTATAAGGTAATAATTGGCTAGGTATTATAATTAAAAAAGATATTAAAGTCCGTATTTAGGGGTATAAAACCTAGCTTAATAAGAAAAATAATAAAAGTAATATATTATATTACTTAAGCCTATATAGGGTATATTTTAATAAATATATATAACCTAAACTATTATTTAAACCGGTGGGTTATTCGACGTAGATTTTATCGTTATCGATCTCGCTATAAAGAAACGTAGTTTATATATCTATTTATTCGAGCTTTAGGTCGAATACCGTAATAATAATAAATAATATTTTATAGTTTATAGGCTTAATTATAGAGGTAAACGTTTTATTAAAATCGATTCTTTAGTATTATTTAAAGCTACGTATAACCTAACGGGCTTTATAACGAGTTACCTCGTTAGTAATACTACGCTTAAATTTATAGACCTATTTACCGCGAAGGATTTTTCGATTATAGGGTAGGTTAGTTAGTATCTAGGTATTATTAATTAAAAATAAATTAATTTCGGCCTCTATATTAAATTACTAGTATATTTTATTTAGGGTATTAATTATAATTTCTTTATACATTTTAGGTTTATATAATTTATATAATAATATATTAAAATATACTAAGGCTTAGTATATTACGTGACTTAGTTACGTGATCTAGGATCTGTATATAGATCCTTTATAGTATATAGTTTTACGTATTCCTATATCTCTATAAAATAATTAAGTATTCTTCTATAATTTTAATAGGTTATAAATCTAGGTCGTATAGCGACCGTTCTAGAGTATAAATACCTTATATCTAACTAGTATACCTACGTATTTATAGTATAATTAATAGTAGTATTTATAGTCTAACTTACTCCTACGGAGTTTAACGACTATTATATTATAATATATATTGGAATGTAGGAGTACAGGACTACTTAGTCACTACTGACTAAGTAGATACTTGGTAATACTTGGTATCAGGGTCTTACACGTATGTTTCGCTCTTATCCTCTATAGATAATTAATTAAGAAGTATTTGTACCTACTATAGTTCAATAGGTTATAAGCCCGGGCTCTGTATATATATCCGCTACGTACTCCCTATTCCATAATAAATAATAGTAGTAATATAGTATGGTTACGTTACAACTACGCTTTTATAGCGCGCACTGAATTACGCCCGTACAGAATTTTTCTTCTAGACGGTAAATTAAGGCTTGGTACCTGGAATATAGTTCCGCCGGCCTTACCGCTACCAGGAAATGGCCTAATAAACTATATACGTAATTGCCAAGAAGTAGCTAATCGCACTATATAGTATACGCCAGAGAGTGGCTAATCGCTTATAAAGAGCTTGTATACCGCCAGAAAATAACTAATAAGCGAAGTACGCTATTAGAAAATAGCTAATTACTATACCAGGAAGTAACTAATCGCCGTAATCGGCTAATATTAGCGTACTTTGTATATACCTAAATAAATACCTTAGGGGTAGTTATATACGACAGCTATTTATCATCGTTAATACCTCTATATAATTTATTAAAATCATTACTAGCGTATTATAGCTTTAAGTTTATAAGGTCTTTTTAAAGCCTAGAATAATCGTAACTAATCACCGCTATAACTCGTTTACCGCCTTAAAAAATAAACGTTAGTAGCGTTAATAGTGTTAATAACTAAAAACGGACTTATAACTCCGTAATTAAGGGGAAAATACTATAAACTATAACTATAGGTCGTAGCTACGACTATAACTCTTATTATTAAAGTAGCTACTAAAGTTATTTACCCTTATTCCCTCGTATAAAGTAATAGCGAGCCGAACCCTAAATATACTATCCTCTAAGTTTTTAACCTCGCTGTTTAAAATAATTACGATAGTAACGACTATTAAAACGAAAATAAAACCTAGAGTAACTTAAGACTAAACCTCCCTATTTAATTACTAAATAATAACGTACTCTTTAAAGACTCTAGCTCCGTACCTTTCGGTAGACTAAATAAATAATCGACTACCTCCGTAATAAAGTATATACGTACGATAACAAAAGAGATATTAATACCTCGTATATATACCGCTATCGATCCGACTCCTTCGCTAGCTTTAGTTACTCTAAATTAATACTAGAACTACCTAATAATACTAAGCTATTCGGCCTTATACCTAGGTTACCGCTAGTATATCGGTATTCGTAAAGGCTATTTAGATATTTATTAAAATCGAAACCTTAAATTTAATAAAAGGCTTTATTAAATAGAAATAGGATATACGTAATAACTTTAACGTAATAGACTTATAGGAATACCTCGAAGATCTACCTACTATAGCCCTAGAACTAGATATAGGTAAACCTAACTACGATATCGACACTACGTATTAATAGTTCACCGATAATAAAATAATTTATAATACCCTCCGTCGTACCGTCGCCCTTATAACCTACGCTAAAATTAAGAACAATAAGGTCGCTATCGTAGCCTAGATAATTATTATAAACGAATTCAAACCTTATAGCTCCGGCTACCTATATAAGGTACTAACTAAACTTAATTAATTTACTACTAGTTAGTACGATAGTCCTAGCGATTATACTAGTAAGTTTTAGGAGGCCTATAACGAGCTCTATAACTTTAACTACCTTAAATTTAATAATAACCTTATAGTCTAGTAGTTCTACCGTAACCTTAGTTTTAATTACTAGTATTATTATAAAATATTCGCTAAAGACTACGACCTATTTAATACCGATAACACTACTAAGACTACCCTAAATATAGCGATTTCTCGCTTCTGTAATATATTATACTTATAGGCTAGTAGTATTAATTATGGCTAGCTAGTATTTATTATACGTACCTTAATACTATAGCGTATCCAAGGACCTAATTAAAAAGGGACTATTCGATCGTACCTCTACTATACTAACTTTATTAGGCGGGTACAGTACTATACTATTTATAATAAGCCCTAGTATAATAATCTTAGTTATAATAACCAGCGCGACCGTAGCCGGCGCGGTCGAGGTAGCCGCGGTAGAGGCGGCGGTAGGGGCTAAAATAATACTAGAGATAATAACGATAATAATAGAAGCCAAAATAATAAGAGTAAGGACGATAAATCCGATAAGTTAAATAAGCGCTAGAGGTCTAATACCGAAGGTAACTTTAATTTAGAGAATATAAAATACTACTACGCCCTCGTAGGTATTATAATTAATATTTTTAAACTCTAGGTCTTAGATACCGGTGCTATTATTTATATTAACCACGATCGCTTTACTTTTATAGAGTACGATAAGTTTAAAGGCGCCGATAGTATTAGTAGCTTTAGGGGCGGCCTAACACTATATAATAACGGCGTTATTCGGCTACTATACTTAAATAATAAAGACGTATAATACCTTAAAGTTAATAACGTTATATACGTTCTTAATAACGGCTTTAACCTTATTTCCTACACTAAATTTCAACGAGCTGGCTGCCCCCTAGGTTTTATTTCTAGGGGGATCTCTATCGGATCTACGCTGCGGAACAGGGAAGGGAATCGGCCTTTTTGACTCTATTCCCTTCCCTTCTTTAGGGAAGGGAATTTTTTTTGTACCAATATTTGTCCTAATTTTTTGAATTCCCTTCCTCGATTTTCGAAAATTCCCTTCCCTGTTCCGCAGCGTAATCGGATCTAAAGGAATTATTATAGTCCTATAAAACTATAACCTCTACGTTCTACGTATAAATTAATAGTAACTAGTACTAGCTACTATTAATACTAAAGCCCTAACCTAATAATACGAGAGACTCGGTTATTTAGGGAAAGATAACGTAGTACGGTTTTTTAAAATAACTAACGGTATCGACCTATTAAAAGTTAAGGGCGATAACGGCTATAAGATTTATAGCGTTATAAAGATATACGTTTATTCGTATAAGCGCAGCCTACGAAAGGGCCGTTTCGAATACGACGTTATTTATAGTAATATTATTAATCTTAGGGCTTATGGCTTCGGCTTTATAATTACCTATATTAACGATAAACTTAAGTATAGTTACTATTACTTTATACTTAATAAAATAAGCGTATTTAACGCCTTTCGTAGTTATAGGTCCGCTAAAGAATATAGCGACTACCGTATTCATTATCTTTATACCGATAAGGATTTTATATACGCTAATAAAGTATTCGCCGATTACCGGTATAAATATAATATCGTCTAGAGCTACTCTATCCCTAGGAACCCTTAAATAAATAATATATTAAAATACGTTAATTAAATTTTATTTTAGAAAGTACACGCCTTATTAGATAATAACGGCCTTAATAAGATACTAATTCTAGAGTTTATCTCGACTATAAACTAGCTCCGAAATCGGTCTTTTATTACTATAATAAATATTACGCCCTATAAAGGCTCTACTAGAATACGTCCTAATTTATTATATTTATATAATATTAGCTAAATCGGCCTATATTAGGATCATTATATTATAGGTAAAAACTAGTAGAAGTTTACTTAATATAGTACTAAGGGCGCCCTCGTTAAATACGAGGGTAATTATTTCTATCGAATATTAATACCTACGGGTAAAGTACTCCGTTTTACCTAGATTTAATAAACCGAGGAGCGCTATACTAGAAATAAGTATACTATGATATAAGTACTACTAGTTAATAAGATCTCTAGAATAGTTCCCCGTTAGGGGGGCGACGTTATAGTAAAATATAAAAATACCTTAGGCCTATATAAACCTCCTATTAATATAGAATTAAATATCGACGACTGCGGATATAATAGTAGTAGCTCTAAGTTTACTATAGCCCCCCTATAGCGACCTATTAAATATATTATCTTGCTACGACTATTAAAGCTAAAAGTTAATATACCTAGCCCTAGCTAGGCGCCATAGCCGTTATTAATTATAAACGACGCCTTATCGCGAGTAATAATACTAGAGTCCTCGAGCTCTAATTCATTAGACGATATAGATCCGGCCTAATATTCCCCCGCCTCCGCCTCGCCCGTAATATTAATAAGGGTACTTAATAGGTATCTAGAGCTACGCGAACCTACCCTCTCCCCCGACCTAATAATATTATTAAGTTAAGGCGCTATTATATAAGTTATACGAGCCTAAGATATATAAAAAAACTATAATTAATACCCTAAATAAAATATACTAGTAACTCGGTATAAAGGCCGAAATTAATTTACTCCTAATTAATAGTACCTAGATACTAACTAACCTACCTTATAATCGAAAAATCCTTCGCGGTAAATAAGTTTATAAGTTTAAATATAGCGCCGCTAGCGAGATAACTCGTTATAAAGCCCGCTAAATTATACGTAGCTTTAAATAACGATATAGAATCGATTTTAATAAGATATTTACTTTAGTAGTCAAGCCTATAAATTATAAAGTACTATTCGTTATTATGGCTGCCTACGACCTAGAGCTTGAATAAATAAATGTATAAACTATTTTTCTATACGACCTAATCGATAACGAAATCTACGTCGAATAACCTACTAGTTTCGACGATGTATATACTTCTTAAAACGTACTTTATATAGGTTTAAATAATCCTCTTGAGTATAATATACTACCTTTACGACTTTCTTGACTAAGCTAGGCTTTATACTCTTAAGCGCTAACTTTAGCGTATTTCTTAACTATAAGATATAGCTGATTATTATATTGTATATCGACGATATCGTCGGCAAATCGAAAACCGGCTCCGGCGGCTCGGGGCCATTAGGCAAGCTGCCTCGGGCGCCCGAGGTAGGCTCGGGGCGCCCGAACGGCCCCGAGCGCCCGTCGAGCGCCCGCCGAGTACCCTTCGAGCGTTAAGTCGCTCGACGGGCGCT
>JAABUK010001681.1_pt1 | contig 41551 bp, 57 predicted proteins | sample 5559141 | NCBI WGS metagenome assembly JAABUK01 (sample SAMN10711869, study PRJNA513367) | rock metagenome | isolation source: Antarctica rocks | place: Antarctica: Victoria Land, Pudding Butte nord | collected 2016-01-03 | reverse complement strand
GCTCCTCCATTGACGTCGCCCTTCCTTCCATTTCTCCTCTTACAGCATCACTCCCACAACCCGCAACAGAACAAGACTCCTCTCCAATGCTCGACCCGCCACAGCCAAGCCTGAATGTCGTCGAAAGCAAAAACAACAGATTCAAAACCGGCTTTCTATCCAAGAAGCCGGACGGCTCACCACTCTCCACCTCCATGCTTCCACCTACCATGACCCGCCTCTCCTCCTCAGATACAGAGCAATCACCACTCCGCGACATCGAACCAAGCCGAGCACAGAACCGGCCTTCCCTCAGCCTCACCCATCCCTCGTCCAACCCCGACCACTCCGGCTCAGACACGGAGAACGCCAACTGGCAACTGCCCTCTTCAACCACTAACACCGCCAAACGCGACGCCATTAAGATCCGCTCCGCCATGAAACGAGCCTCCCTGGCCGCAGGTGCTACAACACCCGGCTACATGCTATCACGGACGCAGCGGAGGAGGAGCCCCACGGCTGCTACGGCTGTTTCCTCCGGGTCTCCTCCGAACGGAGAGAATATGTTCTCGGCTGGGCATGCGAGGAGGATGGTTGGTGGGGTTCATGGTGGGAGGAGTGACAAGGAGAATGAGTCACTGTGGAAGGCGGGGGTGCTGAGTCCGAGGGTAACTGGGGTGGTGGGGAAGAGTGGTGCCGGTGGCAGTGGGGGGGTGAGGAGGATGACGACGATGAACGTGAGTGAGGGGAGGGAGAGGGAGAGGGAGAGGTTGGGGAGGGAGGAGAGAGGTTTGAGTGCTTATGGTCATGGTCATCAGAGGATGAGTAGTGTGAATGGTGCGAGTAGAGGGTCGTTGATGCCGGGTGGGAAGGGCATTTGGCGTTGATGAGATCGTGCTGTGTGACAGACACCTTGCGCCTCATGTGGGCACTGTTGAATAACTACTGGTATGCATTTTCTAGCGTTGGATAGCAGGAGGCGCTGGCGCGGTCAGAGATTGGGGTGAAGACTCAGCGCTGAGCGGCGGTCTGAGTACCTCGCTGTACATATATCAGTGGTCAGCGGAATGGAAAGCTACTTTGTTACATGGTTTCCCTCTGTTCAAGAAATCGTTCCTATTTGTCTACTTCGATTTGGGAGGGCGAATATATGACCTATTGTTTTGATGTGACGATTCGGTTCATGGGTGGGCAAGCCCTCATTCATGGTAGGTATTTTATATCCCTTGGTCAAATGGGTATGATCTTGAGCGACCTGAGGTGGTGGTGCTGTTTCCGGAAATCTTGAGATGATGGGTTTCGATGGTATTGATACACTTTTTAGTATCTTTCCAAGAGATGGCGCAATCCCGCAAAAGGAGCATGTGGCACACTCCATTGGTTTGAACAATTCAGACTTGATTATGACGTATCATCATTATCTATGGTAGAATGTAACTTGCATTGCAGGCCAGTTGGAATAGTCAATACCGGCCTCATTCAGGCAGCGGGCCGTTCTTTTCGGATTTTCTATAATCGCGATGTGCTGGACATTCGTATCCGCCTGGGTTGTGGTCCAGATATAACTGATGGTAGTCTTCAGCATCAAACCAAGGGCCGGCCATCTTCACCTCAGTGGTGATGGGACCCTCCGTCCACCAATGCTTCCCAACCTTTTCTTTCATATCCTGCGCAATTTTCAATTGCTCCTCGTTGTTTGCGAAGATGGCAGACCGATACTGCGTCCCAGAATCACCCCCCTGTCTGTTCAGTGTTGTCGGATTGTGCATGTCGAAAAAGTATTCCAAAAGCTTCCGGTACGACACCTTGTCCGGGTCGAACATGATCAGCAGGCTCTCAGCGTGGCCCGTGGTGCCAGAGCAGACACTGCGGTATGACGGAGCCTTGGCTTCTCCTCCGGTGTAGCCGACACGCGCATCAAGCAGGCCATTGCCATTGCCGAACTTTTTGCGGAAAAGATGCTCAACGCCCCAAAAGCAACCTGCAGCGAGTGTGGCTTTCTGCGTGTTCTCGGGGAAGTTCTGCGCAGAGAGGGATTCGGCGCTGTAGGACATGGAAGCTGAGTTTGTGAAGGGGCGGAGGAAGCGGGAGAGGAAGGACGGCATGGTGGCGGGATTGAATGCCATGAAGATGGTCGTGCTGAGAAGGAGAATGGAGATTGGAAGGTATGTGAATGGGGTATTAGTGAGCTTCAGTCTGATGGTTTCGAGAACGGAAGAGGATCAAGGCGAGCGAAGGAGAGCAGGTATACTGCACAGAATAGTACAGATAGAGAGTAGTCCCAAGTTCCATCGAAGATCGAATGTTCACGAAGCCATAGCGTCATCGATCTTAGCGTTCTTGGCGTCTCATGATTCCCGATCAGCGCCTTGGCCTTGCATGAATTGACGTCCTCCTATCTCTCCTCCTACCTCTCCTCCTGCCTCTCCTCATTACACCACCCTCTCCATTGGAAAAATGATTTGCCCGTTGTTCATCAGCATCGAGTGAAGCTCTATCGTGCATTCTGGAAAGATGAAATGATGAGCTTCTTTCGAGTCTGCAAGTTCCGCGATGGTCGCGTCTTACATGTGGAACGGCAGCTGCCCCGAATGGCCGGCTTGCTTTGCAGGCAAAACGCCAACAAGGGCTCTGCCTCAGATGCCGCATAATCGTCATGGCTACCGTTGTAGCGGTCTTGATTGATTCTTCAACAGACTTCTCACTTCAGCAATCTTGAGTCACCAATTGGCCGCCTGATTGCTACTGGACTTCCCGGGACACTCTCGTCTTTGGGAGTATCGTAGCGTTTGCCCGCATGGCCGCATTCTCTCGGCCAATGCTACCTGTGCCACTCAGTGTCAATCATGAGTATTCTCGGCCCTCTTGTGACTTCAACTATGTCGCGTCTCTGTTAATACTATTGCTCTCATCAGTTGACCTTTTGCGCTTTCGAGTTTGTGGGAAACTCTCCTTACATCGCAACTTCCATTTAGCATACCTCCTCTTGTGCAACTTTTGACCAATGTTTGCTCATATACTTGATCAGCCTTGTGGATGCCGAGAACAAAGCGATCGCGGCCCAAGCGTGAAGTGTACAAGCACAAGCGGCTGTGCTGCAAGCGGAATGAGATCAAACTCCAGCCAGCCACATCTGCTTGAGATGCAGTCTATTGCGATATCATCACAGTGCCGCCAGACCACTTTCCCAGTTTTGAAACCATTTCCTATGCTTGTGGGGATTCCTCTAACCTACGGGCCATAGGTGTCGGTGCCAGCCAGCGTATGCTGCTTTCGAGATCCCGTGAGTCCGCGTTGACATGCCTCCGGCATCCAGATAAGGAGCGACTTCTGTGGGTGGATGCTGTGTGCATAAATCAAATAAACTTTCTGAGCGCAACAGAGCTGTTCCTGAAATGCATCTGATCTATGGTCGTGCAGGCTGTGTCAATGTGTGGCTTGGATGCCCATCCCGGCCATGCTCCTCCAAGCCGATTCTTGACGCACTCAATGAAGACAAACCCAACGAGGACGATCGCTTCTCATTAAGATGTCAGATATTGGCCAAGCCACACCGGAACGCTCGGGCAATTCAAGGTCTCGCTAAACTGTAATGGTTCTCTCGTGGTTGGGTGATGCAGGAAACATGTTTCGCACGCGAGGTGATAGCTCAATACGGGAAACATACAATATCGTGGCGTCAACTGGAAGGCATGGTTGAACGATTGCCAATTACTGCCGTACACACCATGTCGGGTATCCTGCGCCCCGAAAGGCCGGCTTCCTTTCAAGCCGATGCGAATTATGTCCACCTTACGCGATGTACGTGAGCTGCGCCAAAAGAAGGAGTCGATGGACCTGGGACGTATGATCTCGTTCTCGAGGACACGTATGACTTCAGATCCTTGTGACAAGATCTTCGCCTTCGTTAACCTTTGATCAACTGGGCCAACCAGTCTGCAGCCAGACTATGACAAGTCGGCGCCCGAACTTAACAGGGAAGTTTCTCGACTGCTTCTAGAGGGAGAGATTGGGTTGAGTTTGTTGGCTGAATGTGAGACAGGGACGAGCACGAGACCCGGCAATGATTTTTATATACCCTCCTGGGTGCCTGATTGGTATTGCACGAGGAGACGTGAGCCTTTGCCAGGAGGGCTATCGCAGTCTTCTCTCAGCAACAGTTACCGTGCCGGCTTGAACAAGGCAGCTTGTTTCGAGTACTCGGTAGCCTCCCCAGTCCTTCTTGTCATGGGTCTCGTGGTTGATGAGATAGTCTTTCTTGAGCCTCGGGGTCGAAATCTCTTGAACGATGCCAGGCTGACTTACATATTATGGCAACATGTCACCTTCATGGCTCAAGGCGCTGCAGCGGACACCCTTTTCAGTATCCTTGGCTCTTGTGACTGCTCGGCTTCTAACAATCATGTTTCGAGAATGGAGAATCTGGATAAGAATCTTGAAGCCAAGAAAACTGATGACCCGGCAATGTTTTTTCCCGCACGCTGGCCGACGACCACATTACTCTCTTGGCATTCAAAGGCCATATGGGTTGGGCACCACCAGCAGCAGAGATCGGGGATGATGTCGTTGTCTTCCCAGGCTGTCATATTCCTGTGGTTGTTAGGAGAGTGGCTTTAGAGAAGTTTATTGATGCTAACCTGGTCTTCACTCATGATGCCAAAGACTGTACCCATTCAGCTTGTGAAGCCAAAGAAATACCTTTCTATTGAATCATAGGAGAAGCTTGTCAGTCCTTCACCAAACAGTTGCAGATATCGTTGCTGACAACTTTCAGATGTCCAGGACGTTATGGAGGGTGCGGCTCTGACTTTCTGTGAGGAACACCGTGTAGACAAGGCACTCCAACAGATTGCGCTTGTGTGATCAAATGTCGGGAGTAGTCAGCAAAGTTGAGGACCACTTTGTTTACTCTTTATTTCGTGTGTTCTCTGGGGCCTCAGAAATTCAGGCGCTTCAACCGCCTCACTTCCTCCGCCAGAAATTACAACCTCTACCAATCTCATTCCTCAACTACCATTCATCAACCTCACTGTCGCTCTGTTCGCAGCGCCGAGATATCTCTCAGGGGCAAAGGCACGGCGCTTACTCATAATCTCTATCATTCTCGGCGTGAGCCACTCCTTTAATCTGCATTTCTCCTCGGCGTTGTCAAGATGCCAGACCCTGCTGCTCAGACTCCAAACAACAAATTTCGCTTCATGAGCTTACCCTGCGAGTTGCGTACCAAAATCCAACGCTTCGCAACAATCAAGCCTGATGGCTACATCGGTCAAGCTGATGACGATGGAGTGAACTGTGCTCTTGGAGCTAAACTCTCTCTCAACAAAGCGTTCATTTCGGCTGATCCATTTGATCACTTTCATTTTCCTGCCGGCTGTCGTCATCCCTTGCATGAGAAGAAGCAGATCTTCCGAGACTTCCGCGAATATCGCTGCGTCAATCTTCTTCTTACCTGCCGCCAGATGTACGAAGAGGTCACTTGTCTCTTCTTCAAGGAAAACGGATTTGAGCTTCGTGATGCATATGACATGATCCAATTCTTTCTCTTGATTGGACCTTACCGTGTCAACCTCATTCAGAAACTTCGTCTCTACTACAACATCAATCTCACTGTGGAAGACTTCCAAGCTCTCTTTGAACATCGCCATATCAGCAAGACATTCTACCAAAAGCTTGAGCTTGAGTACCTTGACAACGACGAGCCCAGCTCTGACATCGTTCGTGTTCTCAATCACCTCAAAAGCTGTAAGAACGTCAAAGACTTTGATCTTGTTTATCGTCTTCAAGTTCCTGGTCACTACTTCAGCTTCGCAAAAGCAGCGTACCTCGGCTACGATCTTGGCTTCGCCGGTCAGTGGTCTGGACAATCCATGCAGTGGAACGTTCACACCGAGTACGTTTTGGAGAAACTTCGACAAGACAATGGCGAGCATACCAGCAACATCATCGATGTGGGTCAAGCAGTCTTCACAGCAAACGATCTTGCTTATGATGTCGCTGTCTTCTTGGGTCGCGAAGAAGACTTCAAGATCTGTGCTTCAATCTTGGGCCTTGCTTGCATTGCTCATGCTGAGAACTGCATCGAGAATACGGCTGTTGGCCAGAACCGCATCATGGATGCTGCTCACTTCGAAGGATGATGGTTTACGGGTTGATGAGCGGATGAGAAGTGTCTTGCGAATCATGACATGCGTGCTCACGTTACGGATGAGTGGGGAGGAAGATGTCGAGTCATGGAATGTGGTGCTAATCCTACTGGTGGACGGAGACAACGATGTCAACTCATGGCATATGTGCTTATCTTACAGGCGAACGGAGTGAAGGACGTCAATTCATGGGTCTGTGTGCTTATGTACTGGTGATGGAGATGAGGACGGAGCTTTCAACGTGTACGTTAACACAGACTGAAGTGAGAGATCAGTGAAAGTAGGCAGACAATCAGTCATGCAAAACTGCAAATTTGTGTCTTCCTTGTTCGCTGTGCTGGTGGACTGGTGGGCTGCTTGCAATCATCTCACCATTGCCCAAGTGAGCGCTACTATCGTCGCGGCAGCAACGGTGAGGTGCACTCGTGTAGAAGATAGTGACCTCCTTGCCGCTGCTACTTGCTGACCTACTTGTCCGTAAAGAAGAGATTTATTCTATACTTTAGCACTTTTCACTCCCTTCCTCCGTTAACAATTAATGGCTCTTTTATAATTGCAACAACAATGAGGTATCCCTGCTCAGTCGTCGGCAAGCGCTTCACAGCCCCTATACCTGATTAACCTGTCCGTAGAGAAGAAAAGGCATGTCTGTCTAGGTGCCCATCCAGGGTAGATTCACTCCGTGGACTTGTCAAGAGGCTAGATGGTATTGCAGCCAGTGTTCAAGTAGGGTGTCCTGCGATGAATCTGAGCTTCCTGGTGAGATTAGGGTTATCGTCTGGCCCGGTGTTCTCTTGTCTGCTGATGTGATCTCTAGCCAGTGTCTCTAGAGAGCTGCCGTTACAACGAGAAGACAAGACACACCCTTCACGCTGATGGCGGCTGCTCAATTCCCCCCTCAGAAATAATAGTACAGAGGGGACGGCAAGTAACGCAGATCATTAACAGCATAGCTACACGCATGTTTATTGTTCTGGACGTATTGTGAAATGCTGAATCTGCTCTAAAAAAAGGGAGAGCTGACTGATTCTCCCTCTCGCACCTCCACCCTCTGAGTGATGGAAGTGCGTACAGCAGAGGAGACCGCGAAGGCTTTGTGCTCCGGCACTTTGCTCTCATCTTCCAGGCAGACCTTTATTGTGCGAGGGAAGCGGTGTTCCCCCTGGATTTTGTGCGCCAAGATTGCTTGGCAGGAGTGAAAGACTTCCTTTGCCCCCTTTCAGCAGCAGCATTGCGTCCATGCAAGCCGGTACCAGTAGTGGAGATCTTGAATCTCTGGGATCTCAGCAAGCTGATGATCAAACTTAGATGAAGGTTGAGCTGCGCTTTGTACATGAAGAGTGAGATGGTCAGGTGTTTTGGCGGTGTTTCAGACGAACACCACAGACGAACACCACAGACGAACACCACAGACGAACACCACAGAAGAACACCACAGGCAAGCGCAGCAACAAACAGAAGCGTCCGTGGTATTAAATCATGTCATCTGTCCATTTTCTTCCGTCGCGTGGATCTAAAACTGTGGTATTCAAAGAATATGTATTGTACGTATTGTGTTTTGTGAGGTTTGTGCGTGACTTGGCGCAATCCATGGTGTTCGTCACCACATGGAATGACCATGAACAGTTTCGGGTGAATGTTGATTAGGCAGTTCACTTGTGAACTGCTAGACGATCATTCTTTGCAATGAGCTGGACTTTGTTCTTTATGCTTGCTGTATCTTTTCTACCCTTTTCAAAATCCACAACCCTCGCAGGAACATCTATCATAAAGATCATATAGACCCGAACACGTATGAGGCTTGCCCAGTCTGCCCTTGAATTCCTCTGATCGAGTGGTAGATCTCGACACTAGCAAAAGAAGCTCTACTCCTCGTCAAGCCACCAGAAGGCGTCGTCGTCCGGCAACTCACCACAACACGTCCATGACTGACGAACGGTGCAAACCTAGACGAGAATATTGTCAACAAAATGCCATGTCCACAGTCCGTGGCGCATACAGTCACACCAGCCCTTCTTGGCATTCATCAGGAGTGCTGCGAGATGATTCTGGAGACGGTCTTGCAGAACAAAGCTCAAGCCTGGGATGATACCGTGGTTGATTATAAAGTGGTGCCAATCCGTCTCCACATCCCTCGTGTTGCTGGTGAAGATGCGAACGTGGCGCAGTACACGGTATCGACAGGAAAAATACACATCGGAAATGTCAACATTCTCCTTCTCTGTCATCAGGTGTGCCCGGAGGGAAGTAAAATCCTGTACGGCCGCAACTCATTCGAGTCATACAAGTTTCCTCAGCCGAAGTTTCGCGCCGCTTGCCTGCTGTTATCGATCGTCGAAATATGAGGTACATTCGGAAGGTCACATTGGGACTGCCTAACAAGCACAAGCGCAACGCAACGATCTACCTCGGGGGTTTTTTGGAATTTCTGAAGGAGAAGCTTCCCAACCTTTCGGAGCTGAGTTTGACCACCCGATCTGGGCGTTACGGCAGATCGTTTGTCAGGCACAGCAATAACACCAGAATCGGCGACGAGTATCGTGCAATGCTCAACACTTCGGCTTGGGTCACTTTCAGGCACCCACAGTTGAAGAAGGCCATCTCATTGGTCGAGTCGGGCGGTATCCTGTCCGTGCCTTCTCTCCCACTTGGTGAATACCAACGATGATCCTGATTCTACTCCTGGAGACGATGCTGAGGATACCCACGACTTTGTGGAAACAGACGGCATTTTCAACAAAAAAGGCGAGGAAAGTACAGGCACCGATGGGGACTTAATCGGGAGCGATTTCGAGGAAGATATCGGCCACAGAATGGGCTTGTGCCGCTTGACAGTGAAGACCCTGGCAGAAGACTGACGATTCAGGATCCGGACGCAACCCAGAATCGATCTTGTGCCTCATATCAGGAGGGTGATGGCCAGTGTGGGTCACGAAATTCCCATCTTTAACCATCTTAGCTAACATCTCTTGGCCAGGACACAATCCTCGACATCCAGGCAATACGACGCACTGAATAGCGTGATCTGCATGCAGCAGATCCACGAAACTTTGCCCTTGCCGTTGCTGCTACATCGTCTGAGCCACCAAGACATGTCGTCAGCCGAAGATACAATGGTCCCATATACGCCAATTACCACATCCTCAACGATTATCTCCGCGATCGGTTCGAGTACCTGTCTTTAAAAGACAAGAGTCGTGTAGCAGCGAGACCAGTCGACGAAGGAAGGAAATTCTAGGATAATGTCACCATAGCAATGAGCGTTGAAATCGTAAATTCGTGCCTTGTGGATGATGGCAGCATCTGAATTTGATTCTCATCGTCGATTTGTAAGCTTTGTGAACACCCATTCAACTTCATGCCGCGTCTCCCTCTCCTCACATCACAACACCACTATTACTCGCAATCCTGGGCCACAACTCCGCCGCCTCCTTCCCCACCGGCCCCGTAATAGCACTTCCCTTCATCTCACCCTTCGGATTCACAATCACGCCCGCATTATCTTCGAAGTAAAGGTACACTCCGTCTGCTCGCCTCCAAGGTTTCGATTGGCGCACCACAACTGCTGGCATGACTATGGCAAACACGTTCATCAGCATAGCTTTCGTCAATTATAGCGAGAATTATTGTAACCACCCACCTTTCTTCCTCAACTCAGGCTTCCCCTTCTTCACTGTAGCCATGACCATATCCCCGACACCAGCTGCGGGTAATCTGTTCAGCCGAGCACCGATGCCTTTGACGGAGATGATGTAGAGATTTCGAGCGCCGGAGTTGTCCGCGCAGGACATGACGGCTCCACTGTAGGGGAAATAAGTGTCAGTCAAAACATTCTTCTTTTTCCTTCAAGACATTCATGGAGCTGGTAGATACCGCCGAGATATGGAGGATGTGGGGGAAAAGGTCGAGGATGGAGAGACATACACGGGAAGACCGAGGGTCATCTTCAGTTTGTTGCCAGAGGCACCGCCGCGACTGCATGAGAGTCAGTATTTCTGGGTTCCTGTGATAGCTTTCTTTGTGATGCTTGGGGGCAGATAGTAACATACCCGCGTTTCGACATCTTGAGGATTGATTGCTCAAGCTCGTAGAGGCAGTGCAAGAATAATAGTTGTCTGTGACAGACTGCGTCGTCGATATCAAAGCTGTGCGACAAATTGGTTGTGGGCTGCCAAGATTCGTCTCTTAGCGCCATTTCTTTGATGGTCACGTGCAAGGTCTTCCAACATGCTTACATAACGGATTCAGTACATTTCCGATCAAATGGTGATGCATCTGAAGATGCTCGACTTGACATCTATCTAGCTAAGGTTCATGGTTTTAATAAATGCAGAAGCTCTGCATCTGGCTTCGAAATGCGCGAACCATGATATACACCGTAGTTAAGAACATTCACAACTCCTCGCTCATATGAGTATCCTAACGTCCCATTGCGCCATGATCCTATGCCCCCTAATCCGACTCAACCCCAGATAGCGTATCAGCTCGATGTTGAAGCCTGTTCAGTTGCAGCTTCTGCTTGAGCGTTCTGCGCTTCAAGCTCAGTGAGGCCATCCGCTTGAGCAGTCACTCGTGCATCTTCTGCTGCCATTTCGTCCTTGATTGCCGGGTCTGCTGCTGCTGCTGCCATTGATGGTCCAGCTTCCATTGATGATGCGGGTGTGGCGATTCCAGGTGCATTGGGCGGAGAATCAGGAGGGGTGACTCCCTGCTGCACAACTGCCGCTGAAGGGGCTGTTACCGCAGCGCCTGCGTTCGGAACAGCTTCAGCAGCAGTGTCACCTGCGTCTTCCATTGCCGCATCCTCATCTTCGTTGGCAACGTTCAAATATTGTGACCCCGAAGCAATTACATCACCATTCGCGACATCTGCAGGAGAAATGGTTCCTTGTTCGGCCTCCTTCGCAGGCTCAGCATCTTCAACGTTGAAGTCCTCGTCCAGATCGTTGTCAGGTACAGAAGACGCAGCCTGAGGTGTTGCTGCACCGCTGGTGATGGCCGAATCCCCGTTCCAGTCAGTCAGGTTCCGATAATCTAGTCTATTTCTCCTCTTTCGAGTGCCTGGTTGTTTCCGGACCCCATTTGCTTCATTCATCTCTTCATCCTCGCTATCACTCAATTCTCCTGGCTTTTCGACGTACTTATTGAACCGATGTTGTGTGTTTCGTTTGTCCGGATTTTGGTCCTCGTCCAGATCATCAAGTTCGGCTTCGTCTTCTTCGTTCATGGCCATCGAATCGCGAGGTACGTCCGTCATTTGTACAGATGGTGCAAATGTTGTGCGTCGGAGATTCTCAATGACTTGAGTCCGAATCTTTTCCAGATATTCCTTTGAATTGGCATTATCCATGTTTGAGGACCTGACATTCAATTCGTAATCGGGCGCATAATACTATTTTCTGTCAGTACCATGTCGTTCAACTTCTCAAAAGCGTCCACATACCTCGTAATAGTCGTTATATGGCAGATCGCTTTGCATGTTCTGACCAACAAGAACGCCGGTTTCGAATGCCCATGTCCGAGCCACGTTGCGCATGGTGTACCCTCCACCACCCAATATCAGAGTCGGAAGATTGTAGCTTTTGACAAAATTGACACAATTGGAGTGTCCCTCCATACTCAAATTAAAACATCCCAACCGATCACCGGAAAGACTGTCGCCGCCACATTGCAGGACAACTGCTTCTGGCCGGTACCAGTCCATGACAGCTTTTATGACTGGCTCAAAGATTCCCTTGTAAGCTGCATCATCAATGCCGTCCCTTAATGGAAAGTTGACCGAATAGTATTTTCCTTGCCCAACTCCAATGTCTCGGAGTTCGCCTGTACCCGGAAAGTATTCTCCATACTTGTGAAATGACACGCACATGACACGATCGGTGGTGTAGAAAGCTTCCTCGACGCCATCTCCATGATGTACATCAATGTCAATATAGAGCACTCGCTGTTTGAATCGCAGAAGCTCAATAATTCCGAGAACGATGTCATTGATGTAACAGAAGCCGCTTGCCTCGCTCTTCTTCGCGTGATGCAAACCACCTGCCCAATTGATTGCTACATCGGCCTTCCCACGATTCAGCCGAGCAGCGCCCTCCATACTTCCACCAGCGCTGATTGCGCAGAATTCGAAGAGGCCATCAAAAACTGGGCAATCGTCTCCGACATTGAATTTGGTTTGTTCTTTTGCATATGAATCCATGTTATCTGGCGTAACCTTCTGAAGGAATTCAACATACTCGTCCGTGTGGAATTGAGTCATCTCGAATTTTGAGGCAGGCTTTGCCCGGTAGATCTCCATTTTTTTGTACATGCCGTAATTCATCACCAGACTATGTGCCATCCTAATTCTGTGTGGCTTCATCGGATGGCCAGCAACGTACGCATAATTCCCCACGTCCGAATCGTAAAAGTATGCTACTCGCTTCTTGTCGCTGCTGACTCCATTCATGTTTGCGGTGTCGACGGGTGCAAAGAGAGCCATGCTGTGGGCAGGTGCCGAAGCGGATACAGACCCGTGGAAGTATCCGCTGGAGAGTAGGGCAGAGGTAAGGTCTTATAGACTCGATCAGTGTGGTTTTCTGCAGCCGCTTGATGGGTCGTTGCAGATATAGGTTAGGTTAATGTTCTTGAGCAAGGTCCTCGCGTGTCGCAAAGGACCAACTGCTCCGGTCCAACAAATAGTCGAGTTGATCGGTAGGAAATGAAAAGGGATAGCGTGATCAGAAGCGACGTCTGCTGAGATCGGAGGATATTCGAGTTCGAGATTGGATTATCTGAGGGTTGAGATAGATCGTTTTCAAGGACACGTGGTGCAAGCCGATATAAGCAAGATAATCGAACGAGATGGATAGATATTGAGTAGAGGATCGCCGGCAAAGGGGATGAATATGCGAGCCACAGGGCGAAAGTATCCAGAGGTAGACTGAAGAACTGAATGGTTGTCAAGCCCACCAGATGGAAGTTTGGCATGGAGAATTATGAAGAAGAGATGAATTTGGGGTAGTTAGAATAAATGCGGAGAGTTCAGAAGGGAGCTTGGGGTGGCAGAGGAGGCTAACGGGATATCGCTAGGTCACTTTCGCCATAATAAGGCGAATCTTTGAATAGAATAAGCTTGTCGACAAATTGCCATCTTTCATTGACGACGTCCCATTCGCATTCCATTGAAGCTTTACTCAGCCGGCAGATTACACAGCAGAGAGTTCCAGAGGTTTAAGCACGCTGTTCCAACATATCAGTATTGCCTCAGAGCTTGAAGGCCCAAAGCATCTCATTTCCAGCGCCGCTATCGACCTCTCTCCATCGCTATGGATCGCCTCAACCGCATGCTCGCTGCAGCCCAAGGCGTGCCGGGCATGCAACAAGGAGCAGCTGGCCAGGATACACCGAACCTCATCGACAACTCTGAAACCGTCTACATATCATCTCTCGCCTTACTCAAGATGCTCCGGCATGGTCGGGCAGGTGTGCCTATGGAAGTTATGGGTTTGATGCTGGGAGAATTTGTAGACGACTTTACAGTCCGAGTTGTGGACGTCTTCGCCATGCCGCAGTCGGGAACCGGCGTCAGTGTTGAAGCTGTTGATCCAGTCTTTCAGACCAGAATGATGGATATGCTACGGCAGACCGGAAGGTATTGCTGCTCGCCATCATGTTCATATTATTCTTGCTAAACATACCGCAGACCTGAAACAGTGGTAGGCTGGTACCACTCCCACCCAGGCTTCGGCTGCTGGCTCTCCTCCGTCGACATCAACACCCAACAATCCTTCGAGCAGCTTACTCCCCGCGCCGTCGCTGTAGTGGTCGACCCCATTCAGTCCGTGAAAGGTAAAGTCGTCATTGATGCATTCCGCCTTATCGCTCCTCAAACTCTTATGATGGGCCAAGAACCCCGACAAACAACCTCCAACCTAGGCCACTTGAACAAACCTAGCATACAAGCCTTGATCCATGGCTTGAACAGACATTACTACAGTATTGGAATTCAGTATCGGAAAACAGGACTGGAGGAGAACATGCTGATGAACCTACACAAAGAAGTCTGGACAGAAGGCTTAGAGCTACCAGGAAGTTTTGAGGGTGAGAGGAAGCGGAATGAAGAGGGTTTAAGACAGCTGGTGCATCTAGCGGAAGGATACGAGAAGAGAGTGCGGGAGGAAGGAGAGCTTACCAAGGAGCAGTTGAAGACGAGATACGTTGGGAAGGTTGATCCAAAGAAACGTAAGTCGATCCAGGTGTACCCGCCAAGTTCAAGAGCTGAGATACTGATTGCTCGGGAACAGATATTGAAGACGTCGGTCAACAGCTGATTGAGGACAACATTGTCGCTGTATCACGACAGATGATTGACAAGGAAGCGAGCAACGCCAAGAAGGCGCAGCAACCGAATGGGCATCACGAGAATGGCGGCATGGAGGTAGATGAGGAATTATAGACTTTCGGCTAATATTACATGTACATTCCACTTGCCTCGTGCGGAGTGATAGCGTGGCGTTGGGCAAATTATGATAGCATTGCATAGACAAAATCCAAGGTCATCACCTACTCACAGCATCTTTTGCCAAAGGCGTGCCAGCTTTACGCGTCATCTCACCTGGCGATTGCTTCGTTTTTTCCTCCCTCCAATTTTCCCCAGCCCAAGCCGCAAGGCCCTCTGAGCGGATCTCAGCCTGCAAACCCGACCTATCAGCAGCCGACCAACCTCGGTCCTTGCCCCATTCCACCACTCTTTCCTGAGCCTCGATTTCACTCCTCAACCTCGACACAAGCGGCCCATCCATCTGCACGCTAGGGTTTCCATCCAACTGCACGAATTCAATTTGCGGCATTGCGACCAGCACGTCCTTGAGTAGATTTCCGGCAAAGTCGGTGTAGAATGCATGAGACACTCTGAATCTCGCAAAGACTGGATGAGATGGATCGATCTCTACAAAGACTCTCAAACACCTGACTTGACACAATTGTCTGAGTATCTTCGCAATTCGGTGTGTCACTTTCCATGACTTTGGCGGTGCGGTCCAACCAGGTCCTAAGATGAGCTCGGCGTTCGTAGCGAGGCAGCGGTAGCGCGCAGGCAGCTCGGATACGGTGGGAAGGGGCTTGAATTCTTGTAGAGGGAAGATGCGGAAGCTGTGGGAAGTGTAGAAAATGTACGAGGCTTCGCGGTGGGTCTGAGAGGAGGTGAGGAAGAGAGAGGAGGGGAGACGGCGCCCTGGCGAAGATTTGCCGGCGCTCGATGTGCTGAAGAGGACGAGCACGTAAATGCCGTTACGGATTTCGGCTGGGAGAGAGAAGAATGGAAACGGAGAGACGACAGGTAACTGTAAAGAGGGCTGCGATATCGTCAACGCTCTGATGGCTTGTTCAACCGTTTCTGTTTCCAGTGAAGGGTTGTGAATCACGGCCTCAGGAACTGGGAACGCTTCCACGAGACCATCATGCCAGACGGAAGCCATACTGTCAGGAGGGTTTCAAGGTGTGGGAGGAGTATACTATTGGTAATTGGAATGATATAGAGTTGAGGTGGTGATCAAGTGGCAAAGAATGACATGGCTGCGGAGATGTTTCGATACCAACGGGACAGGTCAGCCCATTGGTGACCTAGCTGCCGTTCTTGAGAAGTATGAATATCCTTCTCCCCCTTTAATACAACTCCACGAACATAAGATGGCTGTGGACGGAGAGTCAAAAATTTCAGGGTTATTCAACTTTCTTTGTGGTAACATAAAAGGCAGATTGAAATGGCAGCAGAAATGGATTTGAATTTTTTGCTTGTGGTAGCACCAAAACAGCCTAGCGCCTCTCAAGTGGGTATTCAAACACCTTCCCAGCGATAATAAGATTATGTCTTGCGACATCAATGTGAGCAGTATGCCATTGCGGCACAGACTGCATGGTGGCCACCCGCAACGTCTTGTCGTTTGCTTAATCACGTCGTTCTCTCAGCGAAAGTACCCACCACCACGACCGCCTCGCCGCCTTGCCTGAACGAATTGGATTCCAAAGAGGCCTGTGACGAACCAGGCAACACCGCTAAGGAAACAAAAGACTTCAACCGACTTCCAGTTTCTGCAGTAGCCCCCATCCCCAAGGCTCATGCTGAAGAAATCCCCGCAGCTGATCGCCTGGAGGACAAGACCGAAAATTACCCACCAGCCAACAGATAGAGCAAAGTCCGCGAGCCAAGGGACTTTGTATGCCATGGATGGGATCAGCCAAAGTATGCTCAATATGATGGACAATGACGCCCAGACTTCAGCGAAGATAAAGCGTTTTGCGGGCCAGGTGTTGCTCAGAGTGTAAGGGTGGATATAGTAGCCGACGATACCAGCAATAATCTGTAATTAGTGAGCAGGCAATACTATCTTGCGAAGGTACTACTCACTGCTGCAGAGAGGAGCTCTAACCCCCGTAGCGTCATAGAGACGGGACGGGGAATGACAATTTTATGCATAGACATGGTGGAAGACGCTGAAAGGGCTTTTTTCCAAGAGTGGTAAATGGACGGGTAGAAAGTGGATGTTGGAAGTAACAGGAACAATCTTTGAAGGACAAATTATGGAAGAAGAAAGGGAAGGTAAGACAACGGGGAATCTGCATATATAGGATATGACTTACTCTAGCTTGCTTCTGATCGGCGGCTACTTAGCACAGACGCAGTAATCTCAAAACATGGCATGAAATACCGGGAGTTTGATGTTGGAAGGCTGAAACGCGGCCTCCCAGGCCATATAAACTCAAGTCCAGGACCAGATCATAGAATATGCATTCTTGTGATGCCGCCAGGACACTTCAAATGCAATGAATATGCTAATGTGAAGCAGACTTGAGATTGCACTAGGATGCCAACTTTCCTTTCGATGGCCAGGTTATCTGGGCAGGATGAGAAGAACAGCGGGTGAATAGGTCAATTCAGACGTACACGACCGAAGGAGAGAGGTCGACGTAGGCTGCATCAAGGCCGCAGTGCGGCGGAGATGGCCGCACAGATAATGTCCTAGCAGGTCCCCTGGCGGGATGATTAATGGGCGGAACTATATCTGTTTCAGCGACGGGGGTGGGGCAGGAAACGTGTCGGAAGCATGATATGATACAGGGATGTTTCAGGCCTCAATCTCGATTCCGAGTATGAACAATATGATGAGACGCGAATCAGCGCGTGGGTTGGTGTGTTAGATCGTCCATTGAGAAGAATGTAGACATCCATTCAGCAGCATTCTAGAATAGGAAAAATAAAGTGAAGTCATGGCGAACATTTCTTGGCGCCATCAGCGGGCTCGAGGCTTGGCGTGGTTTTTGCGAAAGACTGGAGGAAATTTGGAGAAATATTCGACTTGTGCATCCTGGATTGACGAACTGATCGTATCACCCTTCGAGGCTCAGATCTCATTTCCGCGTCCTGTCCGACCGTTTCTCCTGCAATGACTTGATTCAGAGGCAATGCTAGGTCGCGCATTGCTGCCTCTCTCGAGGCCGAGAACGCTAGCTCCTCTAGCAAGGATAGCTTTTTCCATTCCCCCGAGAAGATGCTATGCCAGAGAGAAGAGCCCGAAGTCATTTGGTGATCAGAAGTTCCCCGCTTCCGCACCTCGATCACAATGGCAGACCTCTTCTTCCCAAAACTCTGCCAGAGACAAAACGCCCACTCGGAACAGTGGCTCTTCCACTACAGAATATACCAGCGCGGAGCCAGAATTTGAAACATCGGAGAAACCATCCGAAGGTATCACGTCTTCCACGGGCGAACCTCCCCTTGGAAATGGAGGCCAAAAAAACGATCCAACGAGCAATGTCACACCAGATGCCGATGCATTTGAGGAGGACTTATCCAATGGCAACAAAGCCCGGCAACAGCCCCTACCAGACCTCACAAGAGGCATTCCATCGACCCTCGATGCCGAGCTGAAGCAGGCTCGGTCGCGAGGAGAAGAGCCTCCTGCGAGTCTGAACATCACCGAAGACCCTGCAGAGCCAATTCCAAGCAGTGGAGGCAGAGGTGGAGATGGACTTCCCAAGAATGCCTACATCTCGTCCAACGAACGAAAGAAGAATGCGCTCATCAAGTATACATATCTGGCGGTGGCTGGAGCATTTGTTGGATGGACGCTGTACCTTGGGCGAAATTGGGAGTCATCAGAAGAAGAAAAGAGACACACAAATGCGGCGTCAGGCTGGGGCTTGGGCCTTTTCTATGGTCGCGTGAAGGCACGTATGGCCACGACACTAAGCTACTATAACGAGCCAGCATTCCCCAAACTCCTACCAGATGAAGAGGCAGATCCGAATCTTCGAGCGCCATTCACATTGGTTCTCAGCCTGGAGGATTTACTAGTCCATCAAGAATGGACTCGGGAGAGCGGCTGGCGAATCGCCAAACGACCTGGAGTTGATTACTTTATACGATATCTAAGCCAGTATTATGAGTTGGTTTTGTTCACAAGTCAACCAAGTTTTATTGGAGACTCCGTCTTGCGGAAACTTGATCCTTACCGCATCATCAGGTGGCCACTTTTCAGAGAGGCAACCCTTTACAAGGGAGCCGAGTACATCAAGGTAAGCACTCTTGATTGCATGTTGTGTGCAACGACTAATGTCCCTTTCAGGACCTCTCTTACCTGAACCGTGATCTCTCCAAAATCATCATGATCGATACTGTCCCGAGCCATGCCAAACACCAACCCGAGAATGCCATCATCCTACCGAAATGGACTGGCAAAACAACAGACCAAACGCTTGTTCAGCTCATCCCTTTCCTTGAATACGTCGCCACTATGGGCTTTGAGGATGCACGTAGTGTCCTGCAATCGTTCGAAGGCACATATATTCCAGCCGAGTTCGCAAAACGCGAAAAGATCCTGCGCGAAAAGTTCGAAGCACGATTAGCAGAAGAGCGAAAAAAGAAGCCGAAGCGCAGTGTCGGCGGCATAGGGTCGTTTTTCGGCGTCAAAAAGCAACCAGCTCCAGATGGAATTGACCCAAACGCGTTGGCCGAAGGCGAGATGCTCTGGGATCAAATTAGGAAAAGAGGTCAGAAGCAGTATGAACTCATTGATAAGCAGATTAAAGAGGAAGGTCAGAAATGGTTGGATGATATGGCTGCTGAAGAGAAGAAGCTCCAGGAGGAATCACTCAACAGCATGAAAGGATCGTTTTTGGGGTATTTTGGTGGCAGCGGGAGTGGCGGCGTGAAGAAGTGAGCTGCATTTCTAGGTGTGTGACCTTGCATGTTGCAGTGGGTCAATCATTCCACTCAAGTCGAGATGGTTATCTGCATGGCAAAGCGACGAAAGTATGTGATGTATCATATTTCTGTAAGATATTTCCAGACCTCGCAGCTAATCTACAGGCTTTTTCGCATGGGTTTCCACGACCATAGAGGTGTCACTGAAGGTGCCACTGTCTATGGATTTTGAAATATGCCTAAAGCAGGACCCCACGACTGTCGGATGCTGCAGAGACGGAAAGGGTAGTCGTATCTCGTCCAGCATCCAACGGAGACGTGGCATTCGAGAATATAGTGCATTCGAGGCAGAGCCGTGCTGTTTGATATGGCCGTGCGCACGTCTTGTATCCTCGATTTCATTCAATCCTCTGCTAATCATTCAAGCATGAGGAGGGTGCCTGCTGGGTATGATACGATGGTGTTGTATCCGCTACGCACTTTAAGCTGGGCACATCTCAGATTTCTTCTTATATTGGCTCCAGTGGATCTACCAGGTGATTTGAGAGCTGCCACATACATCAGATATACGCCGATATATCATCGAAATCAATTTTGCAAATTGATCTATCCAGCGTTGCACTACATCGGGCTTTGTCAATCGAGCTGACTCCCACCATCCATTCAACTCTCGCTTACCCTCCTCGCCTCTACCTGGCCCTAGCTGAGTATTGCACACTCAACAACCTTTCGAGTCGCAATCATCTCTCCAACACGAAGCTTGCGCACCGCACGACCACCCTTAAGACCGCCTATTCGACCCCTCGCCTAGCTATAGCTACACCCAAATCCCACTCATGTATTGATGCAAGAGAACCTTCTACTTACACTGAACCAATGTCTCCTCGATACAAATGAGCAGGCAAGCTTTCAACTTGAGAAGGTGCCGAGCCGCCAAGCGACGCAACGACAGTGGAAACGACTCCTGTCCTCAGTGCAATTCTTGCCAACTCGAAATACATCTACTTCGTACAACATCGTGTAACGACATTGAGACGGCCAGATTCTGCTCTCAGCCGCCTGAAACTGTTCTCCTTGTCGAAGTAAACAGTGACTTTATTGGCCATGCTCCCTCTCCCTCTTCGTTTCCGCGATCTGCCTTTGCTGGTCCCAAATGACCCTCCTCAACTGCCTAATCTTCTCATCATGTGACTCATTTCCCGCCTCTGCCCTATACGCCAGCAGGGATCTGAGCTGTCTTTTGAAGATCGCGATCCGAAGTCCGCGCTCCTTGTATTTTTCCAGAATACTACTGACCTGATGATCATAGGCTATTCCCCTCTTCGGTGCTAGTCCTATGACCTCGTCGAACTGCTGCACAAGCTCTTCAACGCTGTCCTGCTGAGCCTTTATCCTCTGGCGCATTTGAGTGATGTCTCCATCGTATTCGTTGTTGCTGAGCTGTGCCTCCTGGATTATCAGTCTGCACTTGGCGTCGGTTAGTTGCTGTTGGAGTCTGTCGACATATAAAGGCTGAGCGGTTGCTTGTGCGTTGCGAGTCCTTATTTCTCGTCCCTTGCTGGGACTTGTAGTGGTGGAGGGATAATATCGTTCTGTGGTCATAACGTGGGGCGGATCCTCATTCGTGTTCCAACTAGACGACGACGAAGGAGAAGAAGAAGAAGAACAAGAAGAAGAGGACCTTATTGATCTCTCCGAGTGCGCAGACGTATAGCGGCTTTTGTCCGTCGATGCTGAAGACCGCTTTTTAGTAGCCGGAGAACGTCCGACAAATAGTCTAGATACTGGTGACATTGATGACGAGGAGGACGGTGTTGATCTCGCGGATGACTGTGCAGATGTGTAAAAGCCTTTGGCTGTTGATGCTGAAGAGGGTATTCCCGTGGCGTTCGAGACCCTAGCGGATTGTCGAGACTCTGATGATGACATGATTGCGGAGGAGGGGGTTGCGCACAATTATTCTATGGACGTCGAGATACCAGGAGAGGAGATTGAGAACGAGAACAACCGGTAAGCAGGGCGAACGCTCACTACCGATATCGAAGTAACAGGTTCAAAGGACAGCTATTGACACGAACGATCTACCTCTCCTAAACTATGCCATCAAAAGCAAAGATATGGAGTGAAAGGTAACAATTTTCTGACGCATTATTACCCCAAGCGGCAGCCTCTCCTTATATGGCCATGACTATACCTGGTCCTCTATTTCGATGAGTCTCATCCGCAAACACACACAGTCCGAGTCGCAGTTTGAGCCTCACGGTTCCGAACCCCGGCTGGGTTGAAACACATTCTATGGCAATGAAACCTAGTGCTCGCCATTCTAAGTGTGGATGTTTAATTCAAACTCGGAATATGGATCGTGCTAGGCGGCTTTCTCCCTTTGGAAATTCGTAGAGGGGTTTGTAACTTAGAAGAGACGGCGGAGGGCTGAGACTGATGTGGTGTCACAGTCACACCCACTTGCAGGGGCCCCAGGGGGAAAGCTTGGCATTTGTGCAGCCCGCCAGGGGGAAAGCAAACCCGAGGCCAAGCACCTTCACAGTGAAGATTACTGTGAAGGTCGTTTCTTGGAGGCTTTCGTCCTGTGTATTCAAATTAGGGGCGCCTTCGATTCAAGGGTGCACTCAAGCAAAGTTTGTCTTCGAGCAAGTGTGCCATCAGCTTCAGAGTGCCATCAATTCAAGCGTGCATTCGAGTAAGTGTACCTTCAAGTGTACCTTCAAGTGAAGATACCTTCAAGCAGGTACGACTTCAGTTCCAGTGTGCATTCAAGTGATGGTGTGCCATTACAATTATATGTATCGTCCTTACCTTTCAACCACATCCACCATACTTTCTTTCAGGATCCAGATCATGGCTGAGGGACGAAGTGACCCAAGCAGCCGTTCTTTCGTTCCTGCTTCGTTTTATCGCCACTTCTCTGATTTCCCTTTCTCTCGAACGTTCTGATTCTTATTCTTCACATTCACTTCTTGCATTACACTCCATATTGCACTGCCAGATGAGAGCCTACCTTCGCTGCCACTCGTTCAGGTCTATGCAGGGTACGATTAGCCTTTTTTGTATCTGCCATGGCTTCAGTATTTCACGAAGTAATTCGAAATGTCGCGACAGACCTTCTGAGTGAAAGTGTAACGGAGTCACAGTTTTCATTGATCTTCTCCGCAAGATGGCTGCTAGTATAAGCAGTTTCAGAGAACGTGTTGCACTTTTCGTTGCTTCCAAGACTTATCAAGGTCTAAGGACTGCGCTTGACGATGATTGGAAAGGGTGGACACTATCGACCTTTGAAGAGACAATGAAGATCATACCATCAATACTTGGACGATCACACAATACCGTGCCCCAAAGAATCACCGGCGCGGAAATCTTTGACGAGCTACGAATTGGTATTTACCTGCTCCTCTTTCTAGCGAATTACATTTCAGCAACTTCAGGATCTCGCAAAATCATCAAAGGTAATTCTGATTTCCTCAAACTAGATCAGATGCTGCTCAGTGGAAGCTATACAGGCCACATTATAGATGTGTGTATTCGCGTGAGACAACATCCAGCTTCCCTCGAACCAGGATCGGTGGATTTACCATATGCACCACAGAGGGTATGATGGTGAGTCAATCAGAAGATCCAATATAAGTCTGCGTACTAACAGATGCATTAGAGATGCGACATGCGTGTGTATCCAATCTAGAGATTCAGATTGAAATGCCACACTGGGCTATGCGATGCTTTATTCTCACACGTATCGTAGCTACTTCAACGATTTGATTGTGGATTATGTTGCAGGAAATTGATCAGGCTTCACAAGCTCCTCAAAAATTCAATTCGAGTCTACAAGCATTTTTCTAGCTATTCTGCTCAGTTCTAGCGATTTGCTTGACAAGAGCACAACTTATACCGGATCTTTTGCTAGCCTTTTTTACCGCCCAACCATCCAGTTTTTTGGACTTGAAGGGCCAGTGGCGATATCGAATCTTCTTCGGCATGCCTTTATTCAGCTTTTGCATCCCAGATGGTTGCGTGAACCATAATGCAGGGGCACGGAAACCAGACGTCCTCGTCATGATTGCGGGATGGATGTTTGAAACATCATGTTCAGCATTGCAGACATACATATCCAGATGGATTAGAAGACCTTGATACGGCAGCCTCACTATTTATCGAAGCCATATGTCAGCTTGTGATTGATCTCCTCCCCGTGATTGCACCTTTCTTTATCGAGCTCTTCCACAAGTTAGCCGCTAGTAAATAGGACCTTACTTTCTTTATTGCTTGCAAAAACTACGACGAAACAAGAGTGGCGCTTGATAAGAATTGAAGAGGGTGGACACTTTCAACATTCGAAAAGTACATGAAGGAGGTGTCGTCGGCTTTCGGAGGATCTATGGACGAATTCATGCACGAAACTTCCAGCGATCCCCGGGTTGTTGTCTACCTGTTTCTTTTCGTGAAGAAGAGGGACAGCGGTGTCTCTGGCGATGTACTGCGAAGCTCTGATGCTGACCTCGTTGATGTAAATTGTCACATGTCGCTCGACGTGACTTAGGTTGGAGAGAGAGCATGGATGTGAGTACACTCTTGAAACTTCACCATGCAGGGCTGAGTCCTGAAACTGGCCAGCAAATTCTGTGTACCATATTAATGACTCAAATGGTGAAGCAGAAAGAAGGTCTGTCATGAGTATGGCTAATCACAGAATGTGTCACAGAGATGAGGTATTGCCAATCGCCAATCTGGAAATCCCCTTTGCACTGCCGCACTCGTCACTAGTCAGTTCAATGCTTCATCCTGACACTTGCTGGAATAATTCACATGGTTACACTTGAAAGCGTATCCAAAGAAGGGGATCCTAACCGCAAGCAGATGCATCATCGCCGATAGTATGAATCCGTCGAGCGGTTTGGCCTACAGCAATGTAAGCTGGTGGTATAAAGACAAGAGCGCCATACCTTACGGCAGACTTGACGACATTGAGCCATCAAAGAGCAGGAATGTTGTATTTATACCTGAAGACCTGGGCCTTGTCTGTGTCTATGGTCAGGCCACTATAGATGCCATCCTATCTAACAAGCCGAAGATACGGCGAAGTCATGTCATAGGAAGAGGACGACTCCGTTGTTGAGTCACTTCGGAAGCTATAGAAAAGGTTTTTGGCCTGAGCAAGGAGAGAAAAGGTTAGACCAAGAAAGTGACAGAAACTTACGAAGGCTGAAAGACACCTCATCTCCTTGAAGTTTTAGACCAATAATTGTCCGGCGAAAACTTCCCAGAGCTTGGTCATAGAGAAGGTGGTGATGTCAGAGAAACGCAGGCTTTTAGTCCGGCGCCATATAGTGAGGCTCGATGATATCTTCAATACTCGGGGCCGAAGAAAGGGGAAACTGTGCCATTACTGGAGGTCATGCATGACACGCTCATATCGGACTAGATGACGAAAGAATCAATGATATGACAGATGTATACACGGCATATCTGGCAGACAGGATCAAGTCCTTCTCGAATGAGTGGGCGGAGCTGGGAGTCTGAATAGATTGGAACAATGGCAGTAATGAGTCGCAAGGTGTCTGTCAAAACGACCGAGGCGTAAGGAAGGGCATGTTATAACGTTCCTCCCAGGCGCAAAAACCCAAAGACAGTGAGAAAGAATGGAGTTGAGAACTTCTGGTTAGTGTCCCTTCGACCGCGCTCCATGGTGCGGTAAAGTGCTCCCCCCTAACGAAAAGCCTAGTTAGCTACCAAGAGAAGTGCTTTGCTTCGAGAATTGTGGGGCCTATTTGCGACAGTCGCTTGGGGGAAAGGGTTACACGAGGGCAGACTGTGATGTTCTCTTGATTGTGCGAAGGCTGAGGGAGAGGTTTGCGCCGGACGAGAAGAGATCAAGAAAAATGCTGAACTCTTCGGTCTTGATATTATTCTATGTATATCAGTGAATCATACGTACATATTGAGACTAGTAACATCTTTCTCGGAGTCGCTACAATGTCTGAAAGTGGTTTCCTGGGGCTTTAGCCTCTACGGGCTGTCTAAATTCAGGATGTGGTAGAGTTTTCAGTATTAGTAGGCTGTCCATGACTACCTTCGCTTCTGGGTTTGAACTGTTCACAGAATCTGCTTGTTGTTGCCGGGATATGAAACGTCCGTGACTGGCAGCAAAGAGCGCACTGAAGCTCTTTGACGTGTTGACTTTCAGGGACGAGTTTCGGGATGGTAGCGATGCAAATTCGATCTATGGAAAAGCAAGAAAACAGGAGAGCATGAAAGCGCGCTGGGTCTAACGAAAAAGAAAAGCCTGCCGAGGAGCTGTGACTGGAGACAAAACCGAAATGCTAAATGGGAAACATCATTCGAGTTGGACATTTGAATCAAGATCCAAATGCAGAGAATGAAAACGGTACAGAAGAAAGTTCAACAGCAGAAAAGCAGTAACGAAAGCAAAATCAAAACGACTGCCCTTCTCCTTTCCCTCTCGTTCCCTCTCGTCTTACCGATCGGCTTTAGTGACGTTTAGATGAAGAACATTGAGCTGGCCATATGTTGGTGAACGGCACTAACCCACGGTGCCGTGTTAGGATCGAATGTCTGATCAGAGTTATTGCCTGCCACAAAATCATGGTGAAGTAGTGTCTCCCGCGATCGCAGGCTCTGTCTGCGTAACGCGCTGCGGGATGTATGCCAGTAGCTTTCGAGCATCGGCCGAGGAAGAAACGGTGCTCAAAAGTCTAAACAAGTTGTCAATATGGTTCCATAATTAAGCTCGACCTCTGGTGACATACCTCTTGCTGAACCACCTCTGCCGGAAGACCAATCTCATCGACCAGAACGACGTAATGTGCACGCCGAGCAGTACCTTGGATGCAATCGTGGCTTTGGAGGTAGAAGTCGTAGCCTCTCTCGTAAGTGACTTTGCGGTCGACGACGGGACCACACCTAGGATTGCCATTTCTATCTCTTTCGCCACCATCCACTGGGAAGAACCAGGTAGCATGAGGTTTCAAAGATGTTGTCAATAAGCACTTCGGCCAAACCAGGCCAAATTTGAAATACGGTTCTTGAAATGCCGTCTGTATCGCTGGCCACTCATCCTTCAGAATCATTTGAAACTGCCCTTCACTCACACCATCACGATAGAGAACCAATTGCTCCGGACAGAGCTGACTGGCCGTTGCGGGGTTGTTTTTCTCGTTCTCCTTCCAGAAGTCCAGTCTTTCTAGTCTGAGCTGGCGACGACAGCGGTAATGCTGGGGCAATTCTGCTTGCTTCCTGTCCCTGGATGTGTAACATCTGCCCCAAAGATCATGGTCCGTGAAGTGAACAATCGGGAGATTCGCTCACCAGTCGTTGCCAACCGTGTATTCATACCTCCAAGTCGCAGGTTGACCTTGTGGAGGATATTGCCCATCACACCGTCATCGTGCTTGAGTTGTCGCACCTGGGTGGGTCGTCCACCTTTCTTCTTTGGCGGGTCGGCCTTGATGCCTTTGAACCATCTCCCTACCTTGACGACTGCGGTCGTGTGTATACCGACCCTAACGTCGGCAACTCGCTTAACAGCTGCATAGTTCGAGATTTTTTGGCTTGACAAGATCACGAAGAGCATTTGGACCTTAGCATCCCTGTATGGTTGCAAAATTTCCACTAGTTTCCTTCGGACATCAAGAGGCGAACCCGTCGGAAAAGGAGAGATGTGATTTATTCCTAGTAGATCCAACGCCGGCAGAGATACGAAGCCACAATACCGTGTCAGACCCAATTTTACTGCAAGGAGGAATGCATTACGCTCGTTTCCATCGCATGCTGGACCATCTCTCAGCTCGATCCAGGACCAGCGTCCGGTCCTGCCAGGGGTGAAAATCTTTGCGTCTTTTAGGTTCCAATTTCCATAGTTCGTGGTCTGAATAGGCTTCACGGCCTCACCACGGTTCCAATTACGGTAATGCAGTGTGGGTGGTTTCAACGTGAAACCGGTCAAGTTAATCATTTGCTGGTTAACTCGAATGTTGAGTCTCAGCATCTATAAGGTTTGTCAGAACCATGGACTTTCCCATTCCACCTAAGGTATTGTTGACGTACTGGTCCATTTGGGGCTTGAAGTTGTTGAAAACCTAGCAGTGGAATGCCCTGCCGAGTAATAAGATCTTGATTGTGCGTAGCCGATCGACAGGCAAACGTGATCATCGCTTGCTGCTGATTCCCGGACAAAACATGACGGTAGTAATTGCCAGGGAGCACATCGAGCAGATTTGATGGAATGTAGATCGCATGATCGTCATTGCCAACATCAATGACCAGAGCATCGGCGTCGATGCGGATGTCTTCATCTCGATACTTTGCGTTTTTCAGTCTAGTGTTCCGCTTCTAGAGCTGCAGCCTTACTCTCATTGAAGTAAGCGAACACGCTCGTCATGCGGCGAGGTTGAGTCTCCTCTTCAAGCTCAAAGCGAATGTTTCTGGCCGTGGGACGTCCGTACGCTCCTTGCGTCAGCCGGGCGACTCTCCAAATTGAATAAAAGCGGCGAGGAGGGTAACTTGCCCTGACACGAACTCCTCTAAGGAATCTGTTTAGAATGACCGTGTTCTGGTCGATGTGCTGTCTTTTATCAGTTGCATCACTAGATCCAGATACATACTCCGCCCATTCATCGATCAGTTTATGAACCGTGGTGGTCTTGTAAAACGCCGAGGTGGATGCATTAATATTGAGAAGTGACCCGGCATGGGAAGTGCGGACACTCTTCTCAAATCCTATGTAGGCTTCTAATCAACCCTGGAGTGGATGGCCACGTTGAACAAGGGGATCAGTGTTGGATATGCTATTCTTGCCTCCCTCGTGAATCTGGGTAATCTGACTAGGCACACGATTCATGAGAAGGTTGAGCGCGTTGACAGCATCGCTCTTTTCTGCATGGGTATGGTTGGTGGTTGCATGAGCAAGGTAATCACGAACTTGCCGAAGCGACAATATCCTGCGGAAGCGAACATTAATCCAGTAAGCTGGGTTGTGATTCTGCCCGGCTGTAGGGGTCTGGGTACTATCTTCGTCATAGAATATATCGATATTAGTGTCGGAATAGTTCTCTATCAATCAGTAGAGCCACGCTCACGATAGTTTAGTTGTAGCCAGTGGCGGCGCGATTCATTACCCGATAATTTAGCAGCATCAATTGAAACAATCTGCGCTCCCGTCGTTTGCTTCCAGGGTCATAGCCCGGACAGAACAAGATGTCGTAGATGTAGACGTTGTCCACCGCATTCAGGTTCATTTGAAAGCTGTTGCTCCGAAGACTAAGAGGCCGCCTGTTCAGCACGGGACTGGGAGCATCAGGCAAGCGCACATCTTTCCTCTTGTCCCCCGCTTCGACCTTTTGATTGTTTGATTTTTTCGCCTTTTCACGTTGCGTCTTCTGCTCTAAAATCTCACGCTCTAGAGTTCCATGGGCTGGAAGATACTTCGGCTTCTCTCTAGCCCTTCCTTTTCCTTTATTCGGCGGTGCCATCGGAAACAGCCAAGTTGACTTTGTGGGGCCGAATGTTGAGAAGATCGAAAAGCCTCGAAATCAAGAAGAAGCACAGAATGTAAATACATCATTCTTGCGCGGACTTTGGCGCGTTTGCTGGCCTGATTGATCGTCTGGACCAGGAATGGAAAATTCTGCAGACTGTAATATAAATTGGACAAACAGAAAGACACTATTTGCTAAACCTTGCAGATGAGGCCAAATGAATAAGTTAATCGGTCAAAAGCTCTGTGGTTAGTAAAGCTAAACACGGTAATTGCTGTTTGCGGAAAGAACAGGAATTTTGATTGAGAGCAAACGGGAATGAAAATCAATTCCTCGGCAGAAGGCTTTCCATGATGCTGAAAGCAGCGAGATTTGCTGCTACAGGGAAATGCCAATTGCAGTCGAAGGAAAATCAATGCTTTGAGCGGAATGACCTCCTATTTGTCTGGAAAAAGCTCCTCGCTCGCAAAATCTAGATCTATGCTTTCTCAACCGATCAGAATATCTGTGCAGCGGCTGTAAGCGGACGGCAAAAACACAAAGCGGACAGTCTATCATGGGAATGTAATACGGCCATGCTTCTCTCTTCTTCAAGCTGGTGTTTTTTGAGCTTCCGCAGCCCAAACCCCAAATCATTTCAAAGTGACCAACTCCTCAGCGCTTGTTGGGTGAATAGCAACGCAGTTGTCCAAGTCCTGCTTTGTCCCTCCCATTCTCACCACTACTCCCCATGCTTGCATGGCTTCCGAGACATCTCCAATCAAGTGCATCCCCACGATCTTTTCTTCTTTGCCAACCGTAATGACTTTGTACTCTGTTGGATTCATACTTCGTTCTGGTTCGGGAAAGACATCAAAGTACATCGCTTTGAATCCGGTGTGATATACCTTGATCTGGTCCTTCCCATATTTTTCGATAGCTTGAGGTTCGGTCAATCCTGTAGTGCCAACATTTGGCTCACCAAAGACCACGGTTGGGATTCTGTCGTAATCCAGCTTGGAATCCTTCTTCTCCGGCGGGCCGAACAATCTGTCTCCAAGTTTCCGCCCAGCGTTGATGGCGACTGGGGTAAGTTCAGCCTGTCCCGTCACATCTCCGATTGCGTAGACAGAAGGGACACTCGTATTTTGCCACGGATCCACAACGATGTGACCTTTCTCTCCCAATTTCATATCAATCTTCTTTAGACCAAGGTCTTGCACTTCGGCTGCTCGACCAATGGCCCATAAAAGCTCGTTGCATTCAAGCTCCGAGCCATCGTTGGATATCAGCTTGAGCTGCTTTGAGGATGGATCCGATTCCGATGGTGCCGCTTGCAACTGTACAACTTCCTTGATGCCCGGGTGGTTTTTGTGAATGATGACTCCAGCGTCTTCATAGTGCTTGGTCAATGTGTCCTGAACCATGGGGTCAAATTTCCGAAGGAATTTATCTCCACGAATGAACATGTGGGTTTCGACTCCAAGAGCATTCATCATGCCTGCTAGTTCCACTGAGATATACCCTGCCCCAATGAAGACCATGCGTTTTGGCAGGACCTTGATCTTGAAAAAATCGTCTGATGTTATGCCATGTTCAGCTCCTTTGATGTCGTTTGGCTTCACCGGATAAGAGCCAGTAGCAATACATATATGGTCTGCAGTGATCGTCATCTTTCCACTGCCATCTTTTAAGTTGACTTCTATCTCGTGATTTGACACGAAGCAGGCAGTGCCATGGTAGAGGGATATTCCCTCCGAATCCCAATTTTTCTCGTAAACCTGGTTGAGGACCTTGATTCTGGCATCCCTCTTGTCCACAAAAGAGGCATAGTCGAAAGGCGTGTTCTTTGGAATATCGTAGCCATAATGCTTGCCATGCTTCAATGTTTCGTTTATCGAGGCAAAATTATAGGTCATCTTCTTTGGAACGCAGCTGAAAACAAGTCAATTGTGCGCCAAACAGACCTAGGGCCCACTTACCCAACATTAACGCAACACCCTCCAGAAGTGCCGTTATCAATGATGCAAGTTTTTGCTTTGTACCATCCCGAAGCTCTTCTTGCAGCTCCAGAGCCCCCACTCCCACCTCCAATAACAATGTAATCAAAATGCTTTGCCGTGGGTGCCATCTTGATGGAGGAATTTGAGAAGTGCCGTCCCAAACTGAGAAGTCTATAATTTGCAGGCGATGAAGATTGCGCTTGAGAAACTGAGATGTCTAGAGACGCCAGAGTCCGGACTGCAGCGCGATAATGGGAAAGGTTGATGGTCAATGGACGGACTAGGCTCATATCTTATCTGCTAAAGAAGGGACAGAAGAATTTGTGGCAGAGTCGCGGAGGGGTGCGGAAGCTACATCATCAAGCATGAGGCAGAGCTGTGGGAGCTTCCCTTTGCGCTTGACCGTATTAGTAGATTGTTTACTGATCTTCTATGTCCTTCGCATCGGCGGCAGAGACACCAACAATAGCAACGCCCGCATACCAGTAAGGAAGCAGTCTTGCTACAGTACCAGAATTGCGCAAAGAATGGACAGCCCAATCACGTCTCTTCAGTCTCTCTGATCTGGAATCCCCCATCTCCTCCCCCGGCTGTGCGTGTACCCCGCACAAAGGTTTAGGATGTCGCCAGATCTGTGTCAATCCAGAGATTACCGAATCAAGGGATTGTTCCTTGCCTGAATTTGTGGCTGACGTGCTCCATAAACAGATCCCTCTCTTCGGCAATTTCGATACTGGACGGCGTCATATGCGTCTCGTTGCGATAGCTCCGGTTTGACGTCAACAAGGATGGCTCCTCCGCCTACTCCCGTAGTGCTACCGTCTTCCTATGCCGCCTTACAGACCAGCCATATTGCCCTCGCTCATATTCCGAAGTCGTCATCTTCCCCTACACCAGTCATAGTAGTCACTTTGAATCGCCCAGGAAAAAACAATGCATTCACCGAGATCATGGCAGAAGAGCTGGAACGGGTCTTTACATTCTTCGACTTGGACGACAGGGTGAGCTGCATTGTACTCACAGGTGCGGGCAAGATGTTTTGCGCAGGTGCGGACCTCGAGATAGGCTTTCTTGGAGGAAAGCAGAAGGATGGGAAGGCTGGGAGACTGAAACCCGAGAAAAGCACAGAACATCGCGATGGGTAGGACCCTGCCATGCCAAATATTAGTTCCTTCCGCTGAATCTTATTCGACAGAGGTGGAAGAGTTGCTCTCGCCATCCATCAATGCTCAAAGCCTACAATCGCTGCGATCAATGGTCCTGCCGTTGGCGGTAAGACCGCTGAATAGAAAGGCAATGCTTCTGCTGATCAAATGCTAGTGGGAATTACAATGACACTTCCAGCGTGCATACGAGTCACCTGTGCGCAGGCAAAAGTCGGATTCGTCTTTGCTCGCAGAGGCTTAATCCTTGAAGCTTGTTCATCCTACTTTCTTCCACGATTGATTGGTATGTCTCGGGCCCTCCACCTTGTCACCACAGGGTCTGTATACCAGGCAAATCATCCTCTACTTCACGAACTGTTCTCAGAAGTCCTTCCTACTCCTGAAGCAATGGTCGCAAGGGCTTTGGAAATTGCAGATGACATTTCACGGAACACTTCTACAGTGAGTACGAAGCTGATGCGTGATCTGATGTATCGTGGTCCCCACTCCGCGGAGGCGACACATTTGTTAGATTCCCGAGTGATACATTCGTTGTTTGGTAGCAAAGACAATGAAGAGGGCATCAAGAGTTTTTTTGAGAAGAGGGCGCCACGATTCGAGGGAACCATGCAGAATGATGCACCCGAAGCTTACCCATGGGGGAATCGAACTGATGTCAAACGGAAAGCTAGGGTGGCTAAAATAGGAGGAAAAGCAAACCTTTAGCTTGGATGGAGACGATCGAGTACTGACCGTAGACAATACACGAAACAAGACGCAGTACCCCGCGCGGAGACCACCAGACTTGACGAACTGCTTGGCGGGGGGCCGACTTGCATTTTCAAACAAGCCATCAGGCCCGGTCCTGTTGTATACTGAATCCGCCTAATTGTGCCAAAACAGAAGTACCACAGTAAAGACTTGTCACAGTATCTATTTGTCCATAGCTCGCTTGTTCCGCCATAAGGGGGCGTCGGAAGGGAACTGCTTGGCGCCAAGCCCGCGAATCCACCAGGCAGAACCTTGGCATGACGTGAAGACCGCCACGCGACCAAGTCCCACGCGCCTCAATAGTGACCCAAACAGGTTCTCGAGGACAGTAAAGTGTTTGACAGGCTTCTCTTCACAATGCATCTTTAGTTCTATAACTGCCATAATACCTCTTGGATAGTGTATCTTGCAACTCGCCATCATCAAGCACTCTTTGGTGGTTTGGACTTCATCATTGGCTCTTTCAGCTTGTGGTATCACCACTATTTCTTCTGGTTCATTCTATCATTTCTACTCCCTCCCTCATCCTGTACAACCTTGCGTTGCGCAGCCATAATCGTGCTTATGGCCCCGTCGCGGCGACGCGCCACCCGTCGGTCAGATCTTGGTGATTCTTGGGTTGCCAATGACAGTGACGGTGATGAGTCGAGTATCGAAGAAGACGCTTCCCCTCCCCCAAAACAGCCTGTTACACGTCGATCGAGCAGTTCAAGGACACCATCCGGCTCCGCGCAATTTGCCCAGCGCCATAGATCGTCACGCGCGTCATCTGCAGTACCGGAGCCCGAGCTGGTCATGCCCTCCATACACGAAGGACAGGTCGAAGGATCTTGGATCGGTACCACCGGGGAATCTAAAGCTGGCGCTTCACCTAGAAAGCCCTTTGCGAAGGCATCCACCTCCTCATCTAGCTCCAGATACAGACATGATCACAGAGCAAACGTCGTACAAGATAGTCAGAAGTCGTACAGCACGGAACTCGATGGCAAGAACGACACAGCTGACAAAGTTCTTTCACTACTCGGATATTCAGCCGATTGGTGTCTTGATGTGATTGGTGGCGCGTTGAAAGCAATACGAAAGCCCATATCATGGCTTGTCGCGTTGTACTTATTTTTTGGTCTTCTGGTAATGTTGCAGAATATCCTGACTCGGTCTGTCTACTCGGCTCTGTCACCAATCTGTCGTCTCCCTGGAATGTCAACGCTTGGGCTTCCACTCTGTCGAACAGCGTTACCACAAGGCTACCAGGACTCGGCAAGTGCTCCTGTCGAGTTTGAGCAGCTGATGAATGTCCAAGGCCAATTCGAAGAAGTACTTGAAGCATCAGCTGCAGGTGTATCGCTCCCGCTTGACATGAAACGAGGTGAAACATCGATACGAGACTTGAGACAGATCGTCCGCTTCAGCCATTTGAACTCGAAGCAGGAGATGATCCTCGAGCTTGACGGTTTCATCGAGACGGCTCGAATTGCATCCTATGATCTGCAGAAGTTCAACTCTCATGTTGGAAGAGGAGTCGATAACGTGCTAGCGACTGCTCGCTGGACCCAAAGAGTGCTCGATGATATTGCTATCAAAAACTCCAACAGAGGTTTGCTGCCAGCTTTCGTACATGACAAATTCCTGGCACCATTTCAGCCTCTCAAGTTCACTGAAAATACTCTTCTCAACCAATACATCGAGCATACGCGGATCGTGTCTGATGAGATAGAAACACTCATCGCTGAGGCCCAGGCGCTGCTCTATGTTTTACAAAACATCGAAGACCGTTTGGACGTGATTCACGGCATTGCTTTGCGCGACAACATCCATGCTCAAGGCCAAAAGGACGAGATTCTGTCTCAGCTGTGGACATTGCTTGGAGGCAACCGCGCCGCGTTGGGCAAATACAACTCCCAGCTAAACCTTCTGCGCCAAGTTGGGGCGTACCGCAAGATCGCTTGGGCCCACGTTTCCGGGACAATTATACGGCTGCAAGCTATGGGTGCGGAATTGGAAGAGCTAAGGGAGCGTATTGGAAGCGCAGAACTGTTGAAAGATAGAAAGGAGATTCCCTTGGCTGTGCATCTGGAAAGCATCCGATTAGGGGTCGAAAGACTAGAGCAAGGACGACAGGCATCAAGAGAGCTTGAGCAAAGTCATTTGAATAGAGTGCTCGATCGCGGAGGCAAAGACAACGAAATGCGTCTGGTGGAAGGCTGACAAAATTCTTCTGGAGTGATGTTCATCACGCTGGAGCTGTCCGGAGTTATCCATTTACTGCTTGTCGACACTATGCAAAAAGGGGTGAACAAACACTTTCCGCAGACCAAACCTGCCACCAGTGTCGTTTTCTTGTGCACTATTTACGGCCACCACAACAACTCCCGTAACGGTGTCCAATATCCAGTCTTTTTTTGGATCATGGATCCCATACCTGGGTCGAGCCGGGATTCTACGCCTCCTGACGCAGAGACGGGTATGTCTACCTCACCACTCCGAAGACAATCTGTGTTGGTGAAGGCAGAATCCATAACTCGCGGCCAAACTCCAGTCATCGACCTTGGCACCTCCTCGGCATCTCATCCGGACTCTGGTCACAGTCTACCTCTACCTCCTACTCCGCGGAAGCGAGTTGTGGTCATTGACCCAACCTCTCCATCCTCGCCACCTGTCTCAGCACCAAGCCAGCATCCCACCGCCAGACCAAGTCCAGAGCGCAATATCCAGCAGCAATTTCTTGACCAGCGCAATGATTCGCGAGCCGGCAAGTCCACTTGCTACACCGAGCCAGGCACATCAAAATACAATCCACTCTCCCTACTTGGTAAGTCATGAAAAGAAACACTGGGTATCCCCACTAACATCCATCCACAGCCGATGCCGCAGAAGTCGTCTCTACCACCCCGAAGCCATCCTTCCCAAGCCCCTTTACACAAGAAGACCACGAGGCAGCTCAGATACTAATGCGACTCCACCAAGACGACGTTTCGCTAACCCATCCCGTCACGCCGGCCTCCTCGGACACAGATTCCGACGTCACAATCCCAGTATCTCCCGCAGAATTGGCGGCAGCACGACGTAATAGGAGAGTCAGCGTGTCAAGGACCGGGGCGGGAAAGTCGTGAGTAGAGAGGGCATCTGGGGGTAGATTTGACGGACGAGAAAGGTGAAGAAGGATGGGGTAGGTAGGTAGGTAGGTAGATAGAGAAATTCGAGTCCTTGCTCAGGCAGTCATTGAGCTGAGATTAATGCAAGTTTCTGTTGGTGCATTGGGATACTTCAGCTATGAGCTTGCAGAGTGGCACTGAAAGAGCTTCAGAGAGCAGAATCAGTGATGACATACAGCTATACTGGCTAAAGTGAACAAGGACAAAGAAGAAGAAGAACTAACCAACGGCCAGAACCGCGTTCGACGCGCTCGACGGCCTAAGGAATGGTGCAAAAATAAGCTGCCGAATTTGTTGCTTAAACCCGCTTGGGCCGCCGGGCTCCCTATACACTCTCTTTCGATAATCTAAGGTTATTGTTTATCAAAAAGTACCTGTAACTGTGCTTTTGAATCAATCGTATTGCTTCGTGGGGAATTGCTTCGAGTCCTTGCCGACAGCAGACAATCGGCAAGGGAGTTGAAATTGAAAAACACCCTCCCCCTCCCTCATCCCCTTCCCCGAATCGCATCCAAATACTCCCTCTCCTCCCTCTCCCTCAATCTCTCCACCCCTCGCCACGTTCCATGAAACGTCTCCTTCGCCTCCACGTTCCGGAATGTTAACATTAGCCACCTAACCCCAAACTCCGCCACCGCCAATGGGAGGGGCACCCCACCCCCACCACGCCCGTTATCCAAGGGGTTGAGACACGGATGGGGCGGATGACGCAACAGCGCCAGGTCCCAGGTATCAAATCCGCTGTTAGGCGTGCGGGTGACGTAGCGTTTGAGTTTCAGGGGCGCGGAGCGGGGTTCCAAAAGGATGCGACAGCAGGGGAGTTGGGCTCTGCAGTCCGAGCAGTGGCAGCTACCGGGTCTGATGACGAGATTACGGTTGAGTTCGAACGTTATGAAGGAGAGGCAGTCTTGATGGAGGGTGTAGAGGACGATGAGCGGCGGCTGGGGCTTGATGTAGGTAACGCCGGGGCCGCGTTGGCCTTGGATGATGGAGCCTCCGGCGGTGGTGGCCAGGCTTTGGGCGAGGGTGAAGGAGGAGACAGTGGTGGATTGACGGCGGGTGTCGGAGATACTAGTGGGGGATTGGCTACTCGAGGTGTTGGGGGGTGGCATTCGGGCGAGGGGTTTGGCGTGCCAGATTTGGATGGTAGCGGTGCCGGGATGGGTTTCCCGGTAGGTGTTCCAGGATACGTTGGCGCTTGAGGGTAGTCAGTTGATGGATAGTTGGAGAGGGAGGATGGTTCGGGACTGACAGGGTGGTTCCAACTTGGTAGCCTGTAACTGCTCGTTGGAAATCCTCGACATCTTTGGAACAGTCGAAGGAATACGATTGTAAGCTTTGGCCTTGGCTGTTAACAAGAAGGACGTTATTTGTGCTTGTCGAAGAGACAGAATTGGGGACTGCATAGAGCGGGATGAAGCGTGTGTGGTGCATACTGAATTCCTTGGACTCGGCCTCAAAGAAAAATTCGTTTTGTTCGTCCTTCGTCACGCTGACGATTCGCAATTCATGGTCGCTCTTTCGAAAGACCAGAAGTATAGGCATGCGGCTACTCTGGGTTCTCGGCAGTCTGATTTCAAGTATTTTCTCTTCGCCTGCTCTTTCCTTGGTTAGGTGAGGAGATATATCAACGGTTTCATCCTCCATCCATAGTGAGAAGCAATGCTCCTGGAGGCGAAGGATCACATCCTCACTTGGGGCGTGAAGCTCGCCCGTATCAAACTTTTCATACTCACTAATGATATCCTGGCTGATATCAGTCCTTGTGCCTGGATGCTGGACCACCGGAAATTGGGTATCTTAACATACGGTTTCGATATCCTCAAAGCATCTTTGCCACAGCGACTCTTTTGCAAATGAGAGGCTCTCCTTCATTCTTTGAAGAATCCAGTTACACTTTACTAGATTCAGATACTGCGTAAGCTCGGGGGTCCTCATCGTACTTCTCGGCACGAATCCGTAAGTGCTCTATGACGAAATGAGTATCTTACTTTAGGTAGGTTCCGGGGGGTTGATCCTACCAGTTCGAAGTGATGAACAAAAGAATCGAAGCCTTCCTTGAGTGGAAAGTCTCTGATGCCAATAGGAGAGGGTGGTTTGTTGTTCATAGCCGTCTTAAATCGCGTATCTAATTCAGCAGATACTGGGGGTAGCTGAAGAGCTTCGCGTGATCGATCTTGTCGTAGCCGTTCCTGAACAGCGTCCCAATTCAGCAAGATCCCCTCTACCCTTTCCACCGTTCCTTTAATGGCGAAGACGTCCTTTCGAATATCTACGAGAAGTTGACTATCGTCGATAAGTTAAGCTAGAAGATCGAGGTAGCAAGTTTAGCAATCGGTACGTACAGCTCAACTGGCTTGGAACTCAAGAGTATCTAAAATATCAAGTCAGATATCTTCTGGCGGCGATACTGGAACACCTTGCGAACCTTGGTCGTATGAAATCTAATGCGATCTCTCAGTGCCGCTACATCATCCTCTACTCCTAGCCACCACCGCACATTATCGATAAATCCAGCAGAGTTCCATCTGAACTTGCTGTTGTCATATAGTAGCTTCTCACATGCGTTGATGGTTTTCGTAAAGTCCCCTGTAAGGGCAGGTAAAGGTGTCAGAGACTGCGGCAACCGCTGCAGCGTGGAATCGGGGCAAGCAGCGTTGCCACGCAAATACGGGCGCTGCTGTCGCTGTCTCTCAATATTCTCGAAGACCAGGTGAAGCTGCTGAAGCGCGTCGGCAGATCCTTTGATCTCTTCTCCAAACTGATAGTACCTCTGGTCTTGACACGAAACGTTAGTCTTCTGTTCAACAGCTCGACGGGGACTGATCGTACAACGTCGCCAACTTACCTGCATTATTCGCCTGAGTGAAGCATTTGTCGTATATCCTCCATGCGATTCGTGCAACCGCGATGATATCCCCTAGTGAGAAGCCGAACGACATAGTCAACCCGTTACACTTGAACAATTGGTCTTGAACAATGACATACAAAGGGCATGGAGTTTTCAGGGAGGGGGCGAGCGCGCGCCTTCTCCAATGACTCTACCAATCTTGGAGCTTGCACTTTGTCAGAAGTGCGATGCCCTTGGGTACTGACAGCGAGGCTGCACGAGAGTCGTTGGCATCGACGATGGCTACCGTTGCCCAGCCTCGTGATGCGCAATCACTCAAACAGGGCGCACCGTCCACATCTGGCAAGTTACGAAGGCTCTAGTCAGAAAGCCCAGAAGGGCCCAAAAGGTGTCAGGCTGTGGGTGTCAGGCTGTGGTGTCAGGCTGTGGTAACAGTGGTGTCAATATACGGACGTAAGGCGCGCCGGCGATGTCGATATTTTCACCACGTCTTCTTCCCCGACTACAGTGGTTTTGACCCTTGGTGATCTGACATGCAGCGATAAGAAAGCAATAAAGAGTGCAGCTCATGACCCATTCCTCGTTGAAGACAAACACATTTGTTCCTCTGCAGCCGGGTTCTGTGGCGCTGGTTCGCGGGAGGCCCAATAGCTCCAACAGACCAAAGCGGAGACAGCGTCAGTCTCGCACGCACCATGATGGGATTGGCTGATAATCTGATAAAGCGCTACAGATCCGCGATACTATGCTGCGCAGTCCATTTCCAAGGCTGACCGTTATTCTTCGGCAAGGCTCTGAACCCCTACAGTCAGCTCGCAGTATGGACATGAGCCAGAGGGGGAGCCTCTTTAAAATGAGGGAACCCCACCGGGGAGCGTTCTCAGCACCGGAAAATCCTTTGGAGTGGAAAGACAGCACACGCAATCTTCCAAGTCTCTCATCATGCTCGACCAGGAAGATCTTGACAGGATCGAGGAGGCAGAGGTTGATCCGAATAAATTTGTCGTGAGAGGTCCTTCCGAGCAACAGAAGCTAGGCTCTACGACGGTAGTGTGTCTAATCCTCAACCGAACAATCGGTAAGCATTTCTCTCTCGGTACGCTTGTATCTTGGACTGAGGACTAACCTTTTGTTCGGGCTCCGGTATCTTCGTTTTACCTGCATTAATATTCCAGGGCACAGGCAGCATCGGCATCTCACTATGCTGCTGGGTTTTCGGTGGTATCGTGACCATTGCCGCCACCATGGTCTGGCTGGAACTCAGCTTGTCTGTCCCAAGATTTGAGCTCAGTCCGGGACGAGAAGTAGCGGTGCCGCGAAGCGGAGGAGAGAAGAACTTTGTAAGACCTTCGATGACTATGGATGGCAAGAGTCTAACAGCCAATAGCTCGAGTATATATATGGCCCAAAGACTGCAGACAAGCGGTCGAATTTCCTGGTGACGTGCGTATACGGTGTGGTCTTCATCGTCCTTGGAAACCTGTCTGGGAATGCCATCGCCTTCGGCGTATATGTCCTCGAGGCCACATATGGCCCATCGGAAGGCTCTGATGGAGCAGCGCGTGGTTTGGCCGTAGGAGCTCTTACTGTAGCATGTTTACTACATGCCTTCTGGCGGAAAGGTGGCATTTGGCTGAACAACGCAATGGCCATTCTTAAAGTTGTATTTTTGCTGTTAATCGTCGTTACGGGCCTTGTTGCACTAGGTGGTGCCAACCTTGGAAACGGTCCAATCCACACAGGCAACTTCAATACTAAGACATCCTTCGCCGCGCCTCGAACCGACATTGCAAGCTACGTCGGAAGCCTGATGTACTCCCTCTACCCCTACTCTGGCTTCCTCCAACCCTTTTACGTCCTCAGCGAAGTGCGCAACCCCAATGGCACCTTCGCCAAAGCCACCATCAGCACCATGGCCTCCGTTACCATCGTCTACATCCTCGTAAACATCGCCTTCTTCTCCGTTGTTTCCTCGACCGAAATCCTCAGCACCGGCCTCGACATCGCCTCGCGCTTCTTCCAACTCGTTTTCGGCACCGACAAAGCCGGACGCGCCATGGCCGCCATTATCGCCTTTTCCATCTTCGGCAACATCATCGTCATGACCTTCACCGCCTCCCGCGTTAAGCAAGAAATCGCCAAGGAAGGCGTCCTCCCCTTCTCCCGCTTCTTCGCCACTTCCACCACCACCCTTGTCGCCTACCTCGGTGACCGCTTCGTTATCGCTGACCAGTATCAGATTTCTTATCCTCGTGGCGTTGAAATCTTGTTTTGAAATTCTAAAACGATGAGAGCGTCTTCTTTTACTCACACGTTGCTCTATATTATGTCAGGCCACCGTTCGCGCAGTAGGCGTAGCTTGGGGCACACCCACCCGAAACACGTTCTAGCGCAAATACGGCATATAGTAGCTACAGTACTAACGCAAAAGTATCTAATTACCCGCGGGCGCATCCTCTCTGCTAAATTTTGACGCGTTTTTATCATTATCATTATTATTACATCTGCAACGTACATTACACCATGTCCAGAAGGCCTTTGAAGATGAATTCTGCGAATATCCCTCATAAAGAAGAGCTTACACTCTATATTCAATCGAAAACAGCAACTTTGCATGAGAATGGCGGCGAAACTCGCGAAATCTTAGAGCAGTTGAGAATCTCCCGAAAATATTACTAAATATATTATTAAGATAAATTTCTATTATTTAAACAGTAGTATTATATCCCCTGTGTCACTGAATGAGTGACTCTCCTTATTGGGAATAGTGGCTTGGCAGAAAGTTTGCTGCACCAAAAAATCGACTTTGGATGTTCTTCGTGCCAAGGCTGCAGCAAAC
>JAABUK010001680.1_pt1 | contig 41551 bp, 35 predicted proteins | sample 5559141 | NCBI WGS metagenome assembly JAABUK01 (sample SAMN10711869, study PRJNA513367) | rock metagenome | isolation source: Antarctica rocks | place: Antarctica: Victoria Land, Pudding Butte nord | collected 2016-01-03 | reverse complement strand
GATAATCCTCGGCCGCCTTGCGACGTGCTTCAGGCATCGGCAGTGCGCCGGAGGCAGCGATGTTGCTGGCGTAGCTGACCTCACCGCTTCGGCGGTAAGTGGCGTACTCCTGGCTGGTCATTGGCTCCAGCCGCAGTTCCGGCATGAGCCGACCATAGACGGACCGGCGCCGGTCCAACGAACCCTCCGACACGGATCTGAACACTGCAACGGCGCCTGCCTCATACCACTGGCTCTAGCCCAGCCGACCGCCGGCAAACTCGGCAGGCCTCCTGTTTGCGGCCCGTGCTCAACCTGCTGTTCACTGCCGATCGCGCAGTGGTTCTCGGGGCGAGGCTCGCCGTACCAGCCGGATACAGGTAGCCGCGGCCCCGTAACCAGGGCACAGGATCGACTCAAGCGCCTGGTTATCCGTTGAGGCCCGGACTGGTCAGGGCGATGGCCAGGGACAGAGCTACTACGGCGGCGCACGCGGTCATCGCGAGGGTGTCGCCGAGGTGGCTGATGAGCAGGCCCATTGTCAGTGGAGCGAGGGAGGCGGCGGCGCCGGAGGCGACGATCAGCACGCTGATGACCCGGCCCTGCAAGTTCTCGGGGGTGGTGGCGGCGAGTCGGCTGAAGATGGCCGCGTTGAGGGCCGGTGCCAGGAACAGTGCGACGGTGACCGGGAGCACCATGGCCAGGTGGCCGCTAAGGGCCGCGCTCACCGCGAGGCAGCCGCACAGAATGGCAATCGTGGTCGTGATCAGCGCTTTGAAGGGCGCGCGGCGCTGGAGCCAGAAAGCGGCGATAGCTCCAAGTAACCCCCCTACGGCGATGAGCCCTTGAGCCATGCCGATGACGCCCGCCGGGTAACCGGCCTGGCGCAGGCTACGACGATGGTGAAGGTGGCGCCGGCGAAGGTGAAGTCGGCGAAAGCGAACAGCGGGATCAGAGCGCGCAGGAAGCCGCTGCTGCGGACGTGGCCGATGCCGTCGCTGATCTCGCGGGTCATCGGCCGCCGCAGGTGTGCGCCTCGGTCACCCTGGAGCGGCACCCGGATGGCGGTCAGGGCGGCGAAGGAGGCGAGGTAGCTCAGGCGTCGAAGGCGAAGGGCACCGCGCGGGCGATCCCGAACAGCGCACCCCCCATCGGTGGTCCGGCTAGCTCTGCCGCGTAGTCCCGGGCCTCGTCGCGCCCGAAGGCGGCGGGTAGCTGTCCGGCCGGCACGAGGTGGCTGACGGCGGCCATCGCTGCTGGTTGGAATAGCACGTCCAGCGCGGCGACCGTGACAGCGACCGCGATGATCACCGGGAGCCTGGCCTGGCCTGCGGCCACCAGCAGGGCAAGTGCGGCGTAAAGGACCATCCGGGCGCCGTCGCAGCCGAGCATGACGCTGCGCCGGTCCCACCGGTCGGCCAGGGCGCCACCGGGCAGGCGGAACATCGCGCGGACCACAGCCGTGGTGGTTCCTACGGCGCCGGCCTGGACCGCGGAGCCGGTGATGGCCAGCACCAGCAGGGGGAACGCGAGCCTGGACGCTGCTGACCCCAACCCCGAGACGCTTTCTCCGCACCACAACAGGGTGAAGTCGCGGTTGCGGCGCAGCACCCGATGCTCGACCTGGTCAGCTCCCTCGTCACCGGCCGACGCAGCAGGAGCCGAGCCCCGAGCCGTCCTACCCACCGACAGGCGGGCACATCACCACGATGACGGCCCCCGCTCCGGCGATGGCGGGACGTGGGTCGCCGCAATCTGCAGCGGGTAGGCCAGCGGCGAGGAACTCACCTCAAGAACCTTCCCAGCGGACGACCCCTCGCCACCCAGGGGCGGCGCCTCAAGCCGCGGGAGATCCTCAGCCGAGATCAACGCCGCGAACGGCTTCCCGTGACGGGTCAACACGATCCGCTCCCCGCCATACACCGCCCTGTTCGCCAGGTCGGCCAACTGAGCACGAGCCTGCGTCATAGAGATCGCGAACGACATGGCACTCACTATGTCACATCTGTACAGAAGGTACGGTCGCAGAACAGAAGCCGCTACCCCCTCAGGACCTCGTCCTATAGGACGAACGACTAGCGGCACACCTAGCAGCTGACGCCGCTCGCCTGGACTGGGAATAGGAGCCTGTTCTGGCTCCAGCGGGGCGGGACAGATTCCAGCCCTCGGAGCTGTTGGCTGGTGGAGCGGCATGTTCAAAAGCCGTGGATGCTGCCTCAGCAGGCCACTACACGAGCGTTAGAGGTGGGTCAGCCAGTCTCGGACAGCGGCGTAGGCCTGCTGGGGTTGGTCGGCGAAGAGGGTGTGTCCGGCGTCGGCGATGAGGATCAGGTCGCACCGCTTGCTACCGGTCAAGGCCGCCGCCAGCTCGGTCATGCTGCTCGGCGTCGACAGCGGATCGTCTCGGCCGCCCAGCACCAGGACCGGGCAGGTGACCCGATCAAGCCCAGGCATCAGCTGCACCTCGCTCCCAGCTGCGGCGGCGTGAACATCCGCAGAGTGAATGGACAGCCGCTGCAGCCGCTCCAGCTGAGCCACCCCAGTGGCGCTGCGGCTGCACAACGGCCAACACACCCGCAGCCACTCCTGGAAGCCCCGCTCGGGGTCCTCGGGGTCACCGGCAGCCACCTGGGCGGCCTGGTCACCCCCGAGGCGGCGGAAGGCCTCGACGGTGGCCTGCTCATCAAGGCGGCCGCCGCCGTAGGCGGCCACCACTCCCAGCACCAGCCTGGGATTGCGGGCGGCGCACGCCAAAGCGACGTGGGCCCCGTAAGAGGTGCCGAACAGGACCGGGTTGTCGACGCCGAGAACGTCGACAAAGCCCGCGAGGTCGTCGGCCCACGTGTACAGGGTCCACTGCTGCGGCTGACCGTGATCGGAGCGGCCGTGCCCGCGCTGATCAAACCGAATCAGCTGCGCGACCTCGCCCAGGGGGGCCAGGGTGGCCAGCAAAGAGGTCGAGTCGATGCCCGGTCCGCCGTGCACACCGATCACGGTGGGCCGCTCGACCAACTGCTCCTGCTCGAGGACGACCTGCGGGCCAAGGACGTCGTACCAGAGCCGGACGTCGTTGACTTGGACGCGCACCATTCGACGCTACTCGACGAAGGGCTTGAATGAGTCGGCGCGGAGACGAGGGGACCGAGGTCGCAGGTGAAGTCCCCGCTAAACGACCTGGACGACATCACAGAAAAGTCAACAATCGCCAGCTCGAAGACCTCCTCGCAGGTCACCACCCGGTCGCGAGGCGGAATCGCTGCGGCTAGGCAGTTGAGCATCGTCGTCTTGCCCGCCTGGGTGCCGCCGGCGACGAGGATGTTGAGGCCGCTGACGACCGCGGCATCGAGGAAGCGCGCCGCGGGACGGGTCAGCGTGCCGAGCCGGACCAGGTCGTCGAGGTGGTCGGCCTTGACCACGAACTTGCGGATGTTGACACTCCAGTGCTCCCGCGTGATGTCGGGGATCACCACGTGCAGCCGCGACCCGTCCGCGAGCGTCGCGTCCACGAACGGCGAGGACAGGTCCACCCGCCGCCCCGACGTCTTCAGCATCCGCTCCACCAGGTCACGGACCTCATCGGCGCTCAGGATCGTCGCGGTCAGCTCCGCGACGCCACCGCGGGCAATGAAGATCTTGGACGGCTCGTTGACCCAGATCTCCTCTACCAGCGGATCGTCGAAATATCGCTGTAGGGAGCCGAAGCCCGCCACGGTGTCCCACAGCGACTTGGCGGCCTCGTCGAGGTCCGGGAGGGTCGGCATACCCCCGTGCAGTGACCGCTCGTCGTAGTCGGTGACCGCCGCCCGGACCAGGCGCTGAACCTCTGATACGTCCCGCGCCGGATCCAGCCCGGAACGACGGATCAGCTCGCGGACCTCGTCCTCGAGCATGCCGACACCGTCCAACGTGGAACCCCCCTGCGCCTGCAAGCAGGCATAACTGGCGCGGTAGCCGGCGACGAAGGCACCCGGAGCGCCGTGGTGCGGACGATGGTAGGGGGCAAAGGCGCAGCGCGGCGCCACTTCTCCCCAGTCATGTGGACAACAGGGTCAACGGCGTGGCCAGAGGGGCCGCTGGGGCATGCGAGCAGCGCTCAGGACTCGGTGACAAGGAGAAACTTGACCAAACCCCCCGCCCGAGAAGCCGGAAAACCCGGCATACAGGGCATACCCAGGCCCTAGGATCCGAGGGCGGAAGGGGCCGCTCCTTGCGTGGATGACCCGATAGGAAGGCTTCCCTCGTGCGTCGCTTCTCTGCTTCCGCGCTCGGCGCGACACTCGCAGTGCTCCCGCTATTCGCCGGTATTTCCGACGCGTCCGCTGCCGGGCCTGCGCCCGTCCCGCCCGGAGGGAGCCACCGCTACGTGCGCGCGTGCGCTGCCCCCGCCCCCCGGGCCGCGAGCTGCCACGCCATCCGTGCCGAGACGCTGGACTCCTCCGGCAAGGTCGTCGCCGAGGCGGCGACGACGGCTCCGTCCGGCTACGGCCCGGCGCAGCTGCAGTCCGCCTACAAGCTGCCGTCGGCGACGGCGGGAGCGGGGCAGACCGTGGCGATCGTCGACGCCTACGACGACCCCCGCGCGGAGGCGGACCTCGGCGTCTACCGCTCGCGGTTCGGCCTCCCCCCGTGCACGACCGCGAACGGCTGCTTCCGCAAGGTCAACCAGAGCGGCGGCACCAAGTACCCGCGGGGCGACGTGGGCTGGGCGCAGGAGATCTCCCTCGACCTCGACATGGTGTCGGCCACCTGCCCCAAGTGCCACATCCTGCTGGTCGAGGCGTCGTCGTCGTCGCTGACCAACCTCGGGACGGCGGTGAACCAGGCGGCAAAACTGGGCGCGACGGAGATCTCCAACAGCTACGGCGCGAGCGAGTTCGCTTCGGAGACGAACTACGATTCCGTGTACTACCGCCACCCCGGCATCCCGATCACCGTCAGCTCGGGAGACAGCGGCTACCACGTCCAGTACCCGGCCGCGTCGCCGTACGTGACGGCGGTCGGCGGGACCAGGCTGGTCCGCTCGTCCACGACCCGCGGCTGGACCGAGTCGGCGTGGTCCACGAACTCCACCGAGGGCGCCGGCTCGGGCTGCTCGGCATACGAGCCCCAGCCCACCTGGCAGACGGCCGTCAGCACCATCAGGAGCCTGTGCTCCAGGCGCGCGGTGGCTGACGTCTCGGCCGTCGCTGACCCGGCAACCGGGGTCGCGGTCTACGACAGCTACGGCACCAGCAGCAGCTGGCTGGTATTCGGCGGGACATCGGTCTCCGCGCCGATCATCGCGTCCGTCTATGCGCTCGCCGGCAACGGCCGCAACGTGACCTACGGCTCCTACCCGTACGCCCACACCGGCGCCCTTTTCGACGTCAAGTCCGGCGCGACGGCCCCCTGCGGCACGGCGCTCTGCAAGGCCGTCGCCGGATGGGACGGACCGACCGGCCTCGGCACGCCCCACGGCACGGGCGGGTTCTGAACCGACGACCGCCGACCGGCGACCGCACGTCCCGCGTGACGGGCGGTCGCCGGTCGCTGCCGTGACGGGTCCCCAGCCGCCCAGCGCCTCCCGTTGTTCACTGCTTCTTCACGCTGCGTAGTGGTCGCCACGCTGACGTCATGGCCCAGGATCGGTGTCGCCTCGAACCCGCCGATCCAAGGAGCCCCGCGTGACCCGGAAGTCCCTGCGTACCCGCCGAATCGGAGCCCCCGCCGCCATCGGCACAGCCGCCCTGGTGTCCCTCACCCTCTCGGTCTGGCCTGCCTCGGCCACGGCAAGCCCGGTCCTCACTCATAGCCCGGTCCTCACTCACAGCCCGGTCCTCACCCACAGCCCGGTTCTCACCGGCAGCCCGGTCATCACCGGCATCCCGACACCGAGCGTCAGCGCCGCGAGAGCGGTCCTGCCCGACCAGGTCAATCGGCAGCGCCAGCGCACGTCTTTCGACCTGGAAGGACACCGCGGGGCCCGCGGGCTCCGCCCTGAGAACACGCTCCCGGCGTTCCGCAAGGCTCTCGACATCGGCGTACGCACGCTCGAGCTGGACACCGGGGTGACCAGGGACGGCGTCGTGATTGTCAGCCACGAGCGGTCCATCGTGCCGCTGGTCTGCACCGACACCGCCCCCGCGACCCCGGGTGATCCGCAATACCCCTACGTGGGCAAGCTGATCCACCAGCTCACCTTCGCCCAGGTGGAGACGCTCGACTGCGGAAGCCGGCACCCGGTCGACCCCGCCACCGACCCGTACTACGCCTCGCAGCTCCCCGTGCCCGGCACCCACATCCCGACCCTGGACCAGGTCTTCGCGCTCGTCGAACAACGGCACGCCGACACCGTCCAGCTCAACATCGAGACCAAGACCGATCCCACCCACCCCGGCGAGACCCTCGCACCGGAGGCGTTCACGCGTGCGGACCTGGCAGTGATCCGCCGGCACCGGGGCGGGATTGCCCGCAGCCTCCTGCAGAGCTTCGACTGGCGAACTCTGGACGTTGCCAAGCGGCTGGCGCCGCGGCTGCGGCGGGTGGCCCTGGTGGGCACGACCACCGTTCAGGCCGGTCAGCCTGGGAAGTCGCCCTGGCTCGACGGGCTGGACGTCGACAATTTTGGTGGCGACATCGCGGCCACCGCTGCCGCGGCGCGGGTAGGCGCCGACGTGTTGTCCCCGGACTACACCCTGGTGACCGCCAAACTCCTGGCAAGCGCCCACCGGCACGACGAGCTGGTGGTCCCCTACACCGTCGACGACGTCCGGACGATGCTGGCCCAGATCGACCTCGGCGTCGACGGTTTGATCAGCGACTACCCCGACCGGCTCCGAGACGTCCTGGACAGCTTGGGCTTCAGGTTGCCGCGGCGTTACCCGTCCTGACCGCCCTCAGAGGTGGCGTGGCACGACGAGCGCCCTGGATGACCGCACGACCGCCTGCCCTTGGGGCTACTGCACCGGGAGCGTGCTGCGGTCCCCCGCCGGTCGGGGGCCGACGATCCGCCGGTCCTGTGCGGTGATCGCGACGTCGTTGATGCTGGCCTCACGGCGGCGCATCAACCCGTCGTCGGCGAACTCCCACTGTTCATTGCCGTAGGACCGCCACCACTGGCCGGAGGTGTCGTGCCATTCGTACTGGAACCGCACGGCGATCCGGTCCTCGGTCACTGCCCAGAGCTGCTTGCGCAACGCGTAGTCGAGTTCGCGCTGCCACTTGCGGGTGAGGAACGCCACCACGGCATCGCGTCCGACGAGGAACTCGCTGCGGTTGCGCCATACCGTGTCGGGTGTGTAAGCCTGGGCCACGCGCTCGGGATCGCGGGTGTTCCACGCGTCCTCGGCAGCCTGGACCTTCTGCTCTGCCGTCTCGGTCGTGAACGGGGGTAGGGGCGGACGGGGCATCTGGCCTCCTCGGCGTGGCAGCGGACGTCAGCGGACGTCAGCGGTCGTGATGCGGGGTGTGATCACGCGTTGAACTCGTGGACGCTAGCAGCCGAGCCGCCGCCCGCCGGTACAGACATCTCTACAGACGCCTGTACAGCTAGACGGCGGACCCGAGAGGGTGGGGTATGACAAACGCCACGGTGCAGGAGGACTTCCTGCCCCTCGCCGCACCCTACCGAGGCGAACTACTTGCCCACTGCTACCGCATGCTGGGCTCGGTGCACGACGCGGAAGACCTGGTCCAGGAGACGTACCTGCGGGGGTGGCGGGCATACCAGGGCTTCGAGGGCCGGTCCTCGCTGCGTACCTGGCTCTACCGGATCGCGACGAACGCCTGCCTCACTGCCCTGGAGAGCCGGAGCCGGCGGCCGCTGCCCAGCGGGCTCGGTGCCCCCAGCGCGGACCCGGATGCCGAGCTGGTCCAACGGACCGACCTGTCGTGGCTCGAGCCCGCGCCGGACGCCGTCGTCGCCGTCGCCGTCGCCGGCGACCCGGCCGCGGTCGCCGGCTCCAGGGCAAGCGTGCGGCTGGCACTCATCGCCGCGCTCCAACACCTTCCGCCCCGGCAGCGAGCGGCCCTGATCCTGCACGAGGTGCTGGGGTGGCCGGCCGCGGAGGTGGCCGAGCTGCTGGGCACGACGACTGCGGCGGTCAACAGCGCCCTGCAGCGTGCCAGGGCCCAGCTGGACCGGGTGGCGCTCCGGGAGGATGCCGTCTCCGAGCCTGCGACGGCGCAGCAGCGACACCTGCTCGACCGCTACGTCGCAGCCTTCGAGAGCTACGACGTCACGGCACTGGTCGAGCTCTTCGCCGACGACGCGGTCTGGGAGATGCCCCCCTACACAGGGTGGTACCGGACTCCCGAAGCCATTGGACGGCTGATCGCGAACCGGTGTCCGGCCACGACTCCGGGTGACCTACGGCTGGTCTCGACCCGTGCGAACGGACAGCCCGCGTTCGGCATGTACCTGCGCGACAGCCAAGGACACCACGCCTTCCAGCTCCAGGTGGTCACCATCGGTTCGGCGGGCATCAGCCACGTGGCGGCCTTCTTCGACCTGTCCCTGTTCCGGATCTTCGGCCTGGCTGAGCGCCTGCCCCCGCTTCCTGCCCGCTGAGACGCCGCCGTCCGCCGGGTCGGCGGACGGCACCCCGTCTCAGCAAGCGGTCGGCCCAAACCTGTGGATCGCCAGCGGTGTGGGCGTTTCCTGCGGTCTGATGGTGCCTGCCGCGGCGGGTCAGTGCGCTGCGCTCGGTGCCAGAGGGGGTAACGCTGTGCAGGTCCGCTTGACGGTCGTCGACCTCGACGGCGACCGGCGGCCGAGGAACTACGCCGTCGATGCTTCGGCGGGTGCAACCGCGGCGACCCTGCAGCCGTTGCTGACAGAGGTGACCGGCGGCCGGTGCAGTGCGCAGATGTACGTCGACGGCTCGGCGCTCAGCCCCGAGGCGCCACTGGGCCAGCCGCCCCTGGTCGACGGCTCGGTGCTCACCCTCGGGGGTCCCGGCATGGTGGCCCCGCGTCGGATCCCCGGCCTGTTGGAGCTGCATGTCGTTGCTGGGCCGGACAGCGGGCAGGTCTACCGGCTCCCGCCGGGCCGCCGGCAGGTCGGCCGGGCCACCGAAGCCGCCATCCGGCTGGATGACCCGGACGTGTCCCGCGTGCACGCGGGACTCGACGTCCGGGACGACGGCGTCCACGTCACCGATCTCGGGTCGAGCAATGGCAGCACCGTGGCCGGCGTCTCGCTCCGGGAAGGACCTGCGCTCCTACCGGTCGGCGGTCAACTGGTGGTCGGTACCTCCACTCTGGTGCTGCGGGTGCCCGCGGGGACGCCCGCCGCCCTGTCCCCGGGCGGCGACGGTCAGCTGGCCGTCAACCGCAGTCCGCGCATCGCCGCCCCCATGGAGCGACCGGAGTTCCGGCTGCCTGAGCCGCCGCAACGCCGCGAGCCGCTGCGGATGCCGATCCTGGCCTCCCTCCTGCCACTCCTGCTGGCGCTGGTGCTGGCGAAGGTGACGCACAACGCGACCATGCTGCTGTTCGGCCTGATGAGCCCGGTCATGCTGGCCGGCAGCTACCTGAGCGACCGCAGAGCCGGCCGGGCCGGCAACGCCGCCGCTCGGGCGGCCTACCGCTTCGCCATGGAACGCACGAGCGCAGCGATCGCGGCGGCCCTGGTCCGCGAGGCCGGGCGCCGCCACCAGGAGCTGCCGGACCGAGCCGAGCTGCTGCTCTCGGTGGAGGGGCCGACGGCTCGGCTGTGGGAACGGCGTCGGCGCGACGAGGACCGGCTGGTACTCAGGGTCGGCACCGGACGGCTGAACTCGCGCGTCATCGTGCTCGACCCTCTCGGTGGGAGCAGTTCCCCCGACGTGGCGGACGTCCCCGTGCCACTCCGGCTGGCCGAGCTCGGTGTCGTGGGCGTGTCCGGTCCGCGCGAGCAGTCGCTCGGCCTGATGCGCGGGCTGATCGCCGACATCTGCGGCTGGCACTCACCGGTCGACGTCTCCCTCGTCGTCCTCGCCGCTTCCGAACCGGCTGGCGACGACTGGACCTGGACGGCGCACCTGCCGCACACGAGGCCGCGCCGGGGGGAGCAGTGCCGAAACCTGGTCGGCATCGGCTGGGACCACCCGCAACTGCTCCGCCGGGTCGCCGAGCTCAGCTCGCTGGTGGACCAGCGCAGCACACACCTCGCCGGTCTCGGCACCCGACGTTGGGACGGTCCCTGCACCGTGGTGCTCCTGGACGGTGCGCAGCGGCTGCGAACGGTCCCCGGTCTGGCGCAGCTGCTCGCCACAGGGCCGGGGGTGGGGATCTACTTCCTCTGCATGGACGACGCAGCAGCGCAGCTGCCGGTCGAGACGCAGGGCGCTGTCCATCTTGGCTCACCGACGCCGGCCGAGTCGACGCTGCAGGTCACCGGGGAACCGCCCGTTCACGCGATGACCGCGGACCGGGTCTCGGCTCGCTGGGCCGAACGTTTCGCGCGGGCTCTGGCTCCGCTGCGCGACGCCACCCCGTCCGGTGAGAACGGCGGGCTACCCGACTCCGCTCGCCTACTCGACATCCTCGACGCCGATCGGTCGGACCCCACGTCGCTGGCCGACCGGTGGCAGCGGCAGCCCCGGAGCACTCGCGCCGTGCTCGGAGTTAGCGCAGCAGGCGCGTACGCCGTCGACCTGGCCCGGGACGGGCCGCACGTCCTGGTCGGCGGCACCACCGGCGCGGGCAAGTCGGAGTTGCTGCAGACCCTCATCGCCTCGCTCGCCATCGCCAACCGCCCCGACCAGCTGAGCTTCGTCTTGGTCGACTACAAGGGCGGCGCGGCGTTCCGGGAATGCGCCCAACTACCGCACACGGTCGGCCTGGTCACCGACCTCGACCCGCACCTGACCGAGCGGGCCCTGACCTCCCTGACCGCCGAACTCCAGCGGCGTGAGCGGTTGTTGCAGGCCGGCGGCGCGAAGGACCTTGACGAGTACCAGGTGCGCGCCGGTCCCGGCGACCCCGTCATCCCCCGGCTCGTCCTCGTCATCGACGAGTTCCGGATGCTCGCCGAGGAGCTGCCCGCATTCCTCGGTGGCATGGTCCGGATCGCCGCGCTCGGCCGCTCCCTCGGCGTGCACCTGGTGCTGGCGACGCAGCGGCCGGCGGGGATCGTGTCGGCAGACATCAAGGCCAACGTCAACCTGCGCATCGCGCTGCGGGTGAGGGACAGCAACGACTCGCAGGACGTGGTGGATGCACTGGACGCTGCATCCATCTCGGAGCGCACGCCCGGACGGGCGGTGGCCCGCAGCGGCTCCAATCCGCTGACGGCTTTCCAAACCGCCCGCGTCGGCGGACCGCCGCCACCGCCTCCGACGGCAGGTGAACAGCTGAGCTGGCAGCGGCTGACCTGGCAGCGGCTCGGCGACCCTTACGAAGCCGGCGCTGCAGCGGAACGCGACGGCCCCGACGGAACGGCTTCGACCACGACAGGCCCGAGCGACCTGTCGCAGATCGTCCGTTCCTGCCGCGGGGCCGCCGAGCTGGCCGGCGTCGCTTCGACGCCCAGCCCCTGGTTGGCCCCTCTGCCGGATCTGGTCACCGCACACGAACTCGAGCCCGACCGGCAGGACCCTTGGCAGATCCCCCTGGGACGGGTCGACCTCCCGGCGCAACAGGCGCAGCCGGTGCTCGGCTGGGACCTCGAACGAGGCGGGCACCTCGCTGTCGCCGGCATGGCCCGGACCGGACGCACCACGCTGCTGCGCAGCGTCGCCGGGGCGCTCGCAGGACGACTGCCGGCCTCCGCCGTCCACGTCTACGTCTTGGACGGCGGATCCGGCGCTATGGCATGCCTCACGGCGTTGCCGCACACCGGAGCCGTGGTCCCGCGGTCCGATCCCGAGCGTCTGGACCGGCTGATTCGACGCCTCGGGCAGGAGGTGCAGAGTCGCCAGGAGCAGCTGGGCCGGCTGGGGCACAGCTCGCTGGCCGAACAGCGGGCACATGCCGCCTCCACCGGCACCCAGCCGCTCCCTTACCTCGTCCTTCTGGTCGACGGTTGGGACGGGGTGATGCATGCGCTGGAGGACGTCGACCACGGCCGGCCGGTCGACGCCATGCTGCGGCTGTTGCGCGACGGCGTGAGCGTCGGGCTTCGGGCGATGGTCGCCGGCGACCGGAGCGTGCTCTTGTCCAGGGTCACGGCGGTCATCCCGGACACGCTGGTGCTGCAGATGTCGGACCCCACCGACCTGGTGCTGGCCGGTATTCCGCCCCGTCAGGTTCCCGCACACATGCCGCCCGGGCGGGCGCTACGCGTCAGCGACGCCGCAGAGGTCCAACTTGCGGTGCTGACCGCGGAGCTGTCCGGCCCGGCGCAGGTAACGGCGCTGGTCGATGCCGGAGCCGAGGCCTGGCGGCTTCAGTCACAGTCGGCGGCAAGGCCCACGCCATTCAAGGTGGAGCGGCTCCCCACCCACCTGCGCGTAGGGCAGCTGCGCGCCACGCCACCCGCCGGCGCGAGCGCCTGGGCCCTGGTCGGCGCAGGCGGCGACGATCTGACCGCGCTCGGCATCGATCTGTCCGCGCCCGGCAGCGCGGCGCTGGTCGCGGGGCCCCCCGGGAGCGGTCGGACAACAACCCTTTCCACCATGGCGATGTCGCTCGCGGCGTACGGCACACCGGTCGCCCTGGCAGCGACAAGCCGCTCCTGGTTGCCGGACATCTCGGGCCGCCCGGGTGTCCTCGGCGTCCTCGCTCCGGAAGAGGGGGAGCGGCTGCGGGAGTGGGCGGGAAGCACCACTGGGCTCGTGGTCCTCGTCGACGATGCCGACCAGATGCTCGACGCGCCCCTCGAGCAGGTGCTCGTGGAACTCCTGCGTCGCGTCGACGGCCCACGGGTGTCGATCGTCTGCTCGGGTGCCTCAGGAGATCTTTCGGCGATGTTTCGCGGCCTTACCGTCGAGGCGCGGAAGCAACGGGTCGGCGTCCTGCTCAACCCCTCCAGCTTCTCCGACGGCGACCTGTTCGGGTTGCGGCTGGCCCACCGGCACAATCCAGGGGATGCTCTGCCTGGGCGCGGACTTCTTATCGCGCGCGGCGCTGTGCTGCCGGTGCAGGTGGCGCAGACCACCTAGGGCGACGTGCGCGGCAGCGCCCGGCGCCGTGGTGTCAGAGCGTGTGCAGCTTGCTCGATGGTGTAGGGATGCGCCGCACACCGGAACCGAAGTCGACGTAGACGGCAGCATCGCCCTCACAACCGGTGACCAGGCCGACCCCGTGCCGGTCGTGGCTCACCCTGTCGCCTTTGGCGAAACGGGTCGCCGGCTCCTCGGCGAGTCGGGAGCTGTTGAACGGGCTCGTACGCAGGAACGGTCGTGCTGCTGGAGAGGCCATGACTTTAGTATCGCCTCCAAATGCTTTGGCGTCCCGTTGGGACGACAGATAGATCCCGGGCGATTCACAGGACCGGCGCAGGTGGCAGCCATATCTGCGGCATACCGTAGGGGAAAATGCGCGATCCCCGTAGGAAGAAGTCCGGGCGGTCCGGCCCCTGACGCCGCTGACGACGGCGCGCCGTGGGCAACCCTTCGGGGCGGCCCGGGCCATTCAGGTGCTGGGCTGCAACAGCGCTCCGGCGATACCGGTGAGGCTGAGCGCAAGCACGAGGGCGCCGAGGTCCGCCCGACCGGACTGGAACATCCCGATCGACACCGGAGTGAGCAGCGCCTGCCACACGACGGTCGGCGTGCGCGCCCAGCCACGCCCGGCGGCCACACCTTTTGCAAGCAGGCCCAGCAACACGGCGACGACGAGCAGGAGGACGACGGACATGATCACGCGGGTCGGGTTAGCGACGTCGTGGCCCAGGAGCCGCACCAGGTAGTAGCCGCAGAAGCCGAGGAGGGCCACCACTTCGATGGCCAGCACTCCTGCACCGATCATGCTGGCGACGCCTCCACGCCTCGGAGCAGGCCTGCCGCCGCCGGTGACTCCCGAGTCGGAAACGACGGAACGAGCCTGGCGTTCAGGCACGAGAACTCACCTCACCTGCCGGGTGAACTGTGACCCATCACTCACCAGCGCGAAGCGGTTCTTGGCGCGAGCCTCTGGGCAAAGGGGAATAGGTATGCCACGCTGGAACACAACGCTGCAGCTTCTCGTTACATGAGGGAGCACAAACGCGACAAGGATGTCGTGCCGTCATGAAGTCTACGACGACATGGACGACAGCGATGACGCACCCAGCCGGGGCCGGACGCAAACCCCTGGGTACGGCAGAACCAGCGGCCGAGCAGCAGGCCCGCTGGACGACGATGACGAGGAGCACGATCCTGATGGACTGGCGCAATCGCGCTGCCTGCTTGGACGAGGACCCCGAACTGTTCTTCCCGATCGGGAACACCGGCCCGGCCTTGCAGCAGATCGACGAGGCGAAGGCGGTGTGCCGCCGTTGCTCCGTCATGGACACCTGCCTGAAGTGGGCCATCGACACCGGGCAGGATGCCGGTGTGTGGGGCGGCCTCTCCGAGGACGAACGACGGGCGCTGAAGCGACGCAACGCCAGGGCGCGTCGAGCCGGCTGAGTCCGACCAGACCTGAGCGCAGGCGACGGCTGTCCCCTCTGGGGGGCAGCCGTCATTCCTGTCTCCTCAGGGGTCCGTCCCCTCAGAAGTCTGTGGAGCGCCTGAGCCGGGCGACCAGCTGGACGGTGGTGCCACGAGGCGAACGCCGTTGCCAGGTGATGGTGCCCCGCATGTCCTGCACCAGGGACGTCACGATCTGAGTCCCGAGGCCCCCGGGGTGAGGTCTGTCCAGCCGTCCCATACTGGCCGGGGCCAACTCGGGGGGCAGACCCCGGCCGTCGTCCTCGATCGTTATCGTGAGCAGGTCTTCCCCGTCCAGCCGTGACCGCATCGCATCGAGTGTCACCGTCCCACCGTCGGCGGCGAGCCCGTGCTCGACGGCGTTCTGGACCAACTCCGAGACCGACATCGCCAACGTCGTCGCGTCGTCGGCCAGGAGCCTGCCGAAGCTGCCGGTCCGGGCAGTCCGAACCTCCACCTCCCAGGTGGTGGCCACCTCCACCACGGCGGTCAGGAGCCGGTCGGCGATCTCGTCGAAGTCGACGCTCTCGTCGGCCCCCTGGCTGAGGGTGTCGTGCACAAGCGCGATGGTGGCCACCCGCCGTACCGCCTCCTCGAGCGCCTGGCGAGCCGGGGCCTCGGGGAGCCGGCGAGCCTGCAGCCGCAGCAAGGCGGCCACCGTCTGCAGGTTGTTCTTGACGCGGTGATGTATCTCTCGGATCGTCGCGTCCTTGGTCAGCAGCTCCAGCTCGCGTCGGCGCAACTCACTCACGTCGCGCAGGAGCAGGAGTGCCCCGACCCGCTGCCCCTGCTCGATCAGCGGTATGGCGCGCAGCGACACGCAGGCCCCACGCGACTCGATCTCTGTACGCCATGGCGCCCGGCCGGTCACGACCAAACCCAGGCCCTCGTCCACCGGGGCGCCCGGCCGGACCAGGGTGGTCGTGATCGCCGGCAGCGAGGCACCGGTGACATCGCCGGCGTGACCGAGGCGGTGGATCGCGGAGGTGGCATTGGGGCTCGCGTAGGTGACCCGCGCCTCCGCGTCCAGCCGGATGACGCCGTCGCCGGCCCTCGGTGCGCCCCGGCGCTGGCCCGTCGGAGCCCCCCCGGCCGGGAAGTCGCCGCTCGCGATCATCCTGGCCAGGGCATCGGCCGTGGCCAGGTAGGTCAGCTCGAGCCGGCTCGGGGTGCGCATCTGGGCCAGGTTCGTGTGCCGGGTGACCACCGCCAGCACCTGGCCACGGTGGACCACCGGTATGGCCTCCTCGCGGACCGGTCGGTCCTCCCGCCATTCCGGGCCGGGCTCCTTGGCGATGGCACGGGTGCGACGGGACTGCTCGACCAGCGGTCGCAGCCCGCTGCGCAGGCGACGCCCCACCAGGTCGTCGAAGAACACCATCGGGCCGGTCGTCGGCCGCACATGCGCGGCGGCGAACCATCCGTTAGACCGGTCGGCAACCCAGAGCACGAGATCGGCGAAAGACAGGTCGGAAACCAGCTGCCAGTCGCCGACCAGCAGGTGCAGCCACTCGACCTGGTCGGGCGCGAGAGCCGTCTCGGCCCGCAGCGACTCCGTCATCGTGGGCACCTGTCGAGGGTAATCGCCGGGAACCGGCCGCCGGCCAACGCCCGGTGAGTCAGCTGCCTCAGACGGACGCGCTCCCGCTCTTGATCACCCCGCGCAACGTGCGCAAGGCGACCGACAGGGCGGAGATGCCCGGGTTGTCCAGCCGCTCGATACCGGACAGCGCCGTCGTGGCCCGCGCGAGCGAGTCGGCGTTGGCCTGGGCCCACTCGGCGACCCGCTGCTCGGGAGTGCCGGACGCGGATGTCGACTGGAGCACCGCGGTGGTGAGCGACTCGAGGACCGCATACAGGTCGTCGCGGAGCGCGGCACGAGCCAACGCGTCCCAGCGGTCGTCACGAGGGAGTCGAGTGACCCGGGTGAGCATCGCGTCGATCCCGAACCGGTCCGACAGGGCGAAGTACGTCGGAGCCACCTCGCCGGCGTCCCGCTCCGTGTCGGTGCAGATCTCCACGACGTCCAGCAGCGAGAACTGGTCGAGCAGGCCCGCCGCCCGTAGGGCGACGTCCGCGGGCGCTCCGGCCTTATGGAGCTCGCCAGCGCGGCGTTCGAGGCGCGCGCGCTCGCCGCCCTGCAGCAGAGCCGGTACCTGCGGTGCCAGTTCCGCGACCACGGCGCTGAACCGCCGGACCTCGCCGGCGACATCGAGGACGGGTGGCCGGTTCTGCAGGAACCAGCGCACCGAACGGTCGAGCAGGCGCCGGAACTCGAGGTAAAGCATGGTCTGCACGCTCGTGTCCACGGTTCGGTCCAGGGCTTCGACCGCGGCGACGTACGACTGCAGGTCGAAGATCTCGCGGCACACCACGAAGGCGCGTGCGACCTGCTCGGACGTGGCTCCGGTCTCCTCGGACGCGCGGAAGGCGAAGGTGATGCCGCCACGATTGACCATGGAGTTGACCACGGAGTTGGTGATGATCTCGCGGCGCAGGGGGTGCGCGCTCAGCTGCGCGGCGTACGCCGTGCGGATCTGCTCGGGGAAGTAGGCGGTCAGGGTCGCCTGGAACCACGGCTCGTCGGGAAGGCCGGTCGGCAGCAGGTCCTGCTTCAGGGCCAGTTTCGCGTAGGCGACCAGCACGGCGAACTCCGGCGACTTCAGTCCCAGTCCGGCCTCCTGCCGGCGGCGCAGGTCACTGTCGGGTGGCAGGAACTCCAGCGCCCGGTCGAAGTCGCCGCGCCCCTCCAGCCAGGCCATGAACCGGCGGTGCACGGGCAGCATGGAATGGTCCTGCGCGCGGGCATTGCCCAGCAGAATGTTCTGCTCGTAGTTGTCGCGCAGGACCTGGGCGGCCACCTCGTCGGTCATCGCGTGCAGCAGCACGTTGCGCTGCTTGAGCGTCAAGTCCCCGGCCCGCGTCATAACGTTCAGCAGGATCTTGATGTTGACCTCGTGGTCTGAGGTGTCCACACCGGCGGAGTTGTCGATCGCGTCGGTATTGACGCGCACACCGGCGAACGCTGCTTCGATGCGGCCCGGCTGGCTCAGGCCGAGGTTCCCGCCCTCGCCCACCACCCGGCAGCGCAGCTGGTTGCCGTTGACCCGGATGGAGTCGTTGGCCCGGTCCCCGACGTCCACGTTGCTCTGCGTCGAGGCCTTGACGTAGGTGCCGATCCCGCCGTTCCACAGCAGGTCGACCGGCGCCAACAGGATCGCCTGCATCAGCGCGGCGGGGGTGACCGTCAGGACGTCGTCGCCGGCCGAGTCGCCCGAGTCCCCCGAGTCCCCCGAGCCCCCCGAGTCGCGGGACGCGTCTGCGGCATCCCCACCGGGGCCGGCCGAATCGGCCGAGCCGACCAGGCCGAGCGCCGCTGCCGCCTGGGCGCTGACCGGCACGGACTTGGCCGTCCGCGCGTACACACCCCCTCCCTTGCTGAGCAACCCGGTGTCGTAGTCGGCCCACGAGGACCTCGGCAGTGCGAACAGCCGCGCCCGCTCGGTGAAGGAGGCGGCCGGGTCCGGATCCGGGTCGACGAAGATGTGGCGGTGGTCGAAGGCAGCCACCAGGGCGATGTGCGGCGACAGCAGCATGCCGTTGCCGAAGACGTCACCGCTCATGTCGCCGATGCCGGCGACGGTGAAGTCGTGCGCCTGGGTGTCGATCCCCATCTCGCGGAAGTGGCGCTGGACCGACTCCCATGCGCCGCGCGCGGTAATACCCATCGCCTTGTGGTCGTAGCCGGCCGACCCACCGGAGGCGAAGGCGTCGTCGAGCCAGAAGCCGTAGGACTGAGATACGTCGTTGGCGATGTCGCTGAACCTGGCAGTGCCCTTGTCGGCCGCGACGACCAGGTACGGGTCTTCACCGTCGTGCCGTACGACTCGGTCCGGCGCGGTCACGGTCCCACCCTGGCGGTTGTCGGTCAGGTCCAGCATCCCGCTGACGAACAGCTGGTACGCCGCCACCCCTTCGGCCAGCCACGCCTCACGGTCGGCGGCGGGATCGGGCAGCTGCTTGGCGAAGAAGCCGCCCTTGGATCCGGTGGGCACGATCACCGCGTTCTTGACCGTCTGAGCTTTGGCCAGTCCGAGGACCTCGGTGCGGAAGTCCTCGCGACGGTCGCTCCACCGCAGGCCGCCCCGGGCCACCCGGCCGAATCGCAGATGTACGCCCTCGACGCGCGGGCTGTAGACCCAGATCTCGAACATCGGCCGCGGCGCGGGCAGATCGGGTACGTGCGTGGGGTCGAGCTTGAGGCTGACGTAGCTCTTCGGCCGGCCCTGGTCGTCGAACTGGTAGTAGTTGGTGCGCAGTGCGGCCCGGATGACGCCGAGGAATGCCCGGATGATGCGGTCCTGGTCGAGGCTCGCGACGTCCTGCAGGGCGGAGCGCACCGCGTCGACAAGCTGGGTCTGCGCCCCGTCGCGGCCCTGTTCGGCGAAGCGGTCGGGATCGAACCGGGTCTCGAACAGCGACACCAGCCTCCCCGCGATCGCGACATTCGACAGCAACGCGTCCTCCAGGTAGTTCTGGCTGAAGGTCGACCCCGTCTGGCGCAGGTACTTCGCCACGGTGCGCAGGATGACGACCTGCCGCCAGGTCAACCCCGCCCGCAGGACCAGCGCGTTGAAGCCGTCGCTCTCGGCCTGCCCGTCCCAAACGGCCGCGAAGGCGTCCTGGAAACCCTGCCTCGACCACAGCTGCCGACGCTGCGCCGGCGACGACCGGGCGTCGACACTCGCCAGCCGCAGACCGAAGTCGTAGACGAAGACATGAGTCCCGTCCGACCTGGCGATCTCGTACGGTCGCTCGTCCACGACCTCCACCCCGAGGTCGGTGAACAGCGGGAGGATCGAGGTCAGCGTCAGTCGGCCGCGTCGGTACACCTTGAACCGCCGCTCCCGCTCCGGAGCCCCCGGCTCGTGGTAGAGGTTGAGCCGGATGACGCGGTCGCCCTCCTCACCGGCAACCGCCTCGACGTGGCGCAGATCGACGACGCCGACCCTCGGGGCGAAGTCCTCCTTGTAGCCCTCGGGGAAGCCTCGGCCGTAGCGGCCGACCAGCCGCGCGCCGGCCTCCTCGCCGTACTCCGAGCGCGCGACCTCCGCGAGGTCCTCGTCCCAGGTCCGGGTGGCGTCGACCAGCTGTTGTTCCAGGACCGCCGCGTCGACCTCGCTGATCTGCTCGCCGCGTGGCGCGCGCACCACGAAGTGCAGCCGGGCGAGCACCGACTCCGACACCCGCGTGGTGTGGTCGACCGTGTCGCTGCCGAAGGCCGAGCGCAGCAAAGCCTCCATCTTCAGCCGCACGGACGTCGTATAGCGGTCGCGCGGGATGTAGACCAGGCAGGACATGAACCGGCCGAACTCGTCCCGGCGCAGGAACAGACGGGTCTTGCGCCGTTCCTGCAGGTGCAGCACGGCGGTAGCGGTCTCGTAGAGCTCGTCCGCGCCGATCTGGAACAGCTCGTCCCGGGGATAGGTCTCCAACACCTCGAGCAGGTCCTTGCCCGAGTGGCTGTCCGCCGTGAAACCGGCGCGCGCCAGGACCGCCGCGACCTTGTCATCGATGATCGGGACGCGCAGGACCGACTCGGTATAGGCGCTCGAGGTGAACAGGCCGAGGAACCGCCGCTCGCCGGTGACCGCTCCGCTGTCGTCGAAGACCTTGACGCCGATGTAGTCCAAGTAGCTTGAGCGGTGGACGGTGGATCGCGAGTTCGCCTTGGTGATCACCAGCAGGTGGTTGTCCCTGGCCTTGGCCCTGGCCTGGCTGGTGAGCCGGCTGAAGCTCGCGGACCGGTCCCGGTGGCGGCGCAGCAGGCCCCGACCGGTCTGCGCGACCGGCTGCAGCACGTCCCCGTCCCGGCTGCCCTCCTCGTGCAGGAGGGAGTATTCGCGGTAGCCGAGGAAGGTGAAGTGGCCGTCGGCGAGCCAGGTCAGCAACCGGCGGGCGCCGGCGACCTCGGCTTCGTCCACGCCGTGGGGCGGGCGGGCGGCCAGCTCATCGGCCAGCGTGCGGCACACGCTCCGCATACCGGACCAGTCCCGGACGGCATCGCGAACATCGGCGAGCACGGTGCGCAACCCCTCGGCGATCGACTCGCGTTCGGCCGGGGAGCTCTGCCGATCGATCTCCACGTGCATCCAAGACTCGGCCGACTCCCCCGACCTCCCCGAATCGACTGGGGCTGGAATACCAGTCGGCGCCGGAGTCTGCGTAGGAGCTGGACACTCACCCGGCGCTGGGACCTCACTCGCGCCCGCAGTCTCGCCCGCAGTCTCACCCGGAACCGTGCCCGGCGCCACCTCGTGGTCCATCAGCTCCACCAGCCGGCCGGCCCCATCACGGCGCACGGCGACCTGCGGGTGGACGACCAGATGGACGCCGCGTCCCTGCCGGCCCAGTTCGCCGGTGACCGAGTCGACCAGGAACGGCATGTCGTCGGTCACGACCTCGACCACCGAGTGGCCGCACGACCATCCCTGCTCCTCGACGGTGGGGGTGAAGACCCGGACCTTGGCCGTCCCCGGATCGCGTTCGGCGGCGAAGTCGCGATGGCTGAGAGCGGCGCCCAACAGGTCCTCTGGAGCCCGCGCCAGCAGATCTTCGGTCGCTACGTGCCGGTAGTAGCGGCGCAGGAAAGGCTCGTAGCTGCGGCCGCCGGGTCGCTGCGCCAGCTGCGCGGCCGAGTGCAGCAGCTGGGCACGGGACTCTTCGAGCGACGCAGACATCGTGGTGGCTTCCTGGTGTACGGGCGGGCGCACCTCCTCGTGCACCTCCAGCGAGGCTACCCCGCAGCCCCGGCGTGGACCCTGGACCTCGATGGACGCGCCACACTGGCCGCGGACCGGCAAAAGCAACGAAGACGGCCCGCGCCCGCACGGCCCTGGCTCCGGGCCGGGCGGTGAGGCGTGACCCGCCGCTCGCGTGGCAGCCGGCTACCGCACAATCGGGAGGTGAGCGAGCTCTGGGACGTCATCGTGGTCGGCGCGGGACCGGCCGGCAGTTCGGCGGCGCTCTCGGCGTTGCGGGTGCGACCGGGGGCCTCGGTGCTGCTGCTCGACCGGTCGGACTTCCCGCGGGACAAGTCCTGCGGGGACGGGGTAGCACCGCACGTGCTCGCGCTCCTGCGCGACCTGGGCCTGCCCGGCGTCGCCGACGACTACCGTCCGGTCCACCGGTTGGCGCTGGGGTACCTGCCGGGAATCGGCGCCCGGACCGTCGGCCGGATGTCGCGCCCGACCCGCGTCATACCTCGTGCGGTGTTCGACGCCCGGCTGGTGGCCGGAGCGGTGCGGGCCGGCGCACACCTGGCCCGGCGCACCGTCCGGACGGTCGAGCGGTTGCCGGACCGAGTCGTTCTCGACGGCACGCTGAGCGCCCGGGTCGTGGTCGCGGCCGACGGAGCCGACTCAGGCATCCGGCGTCGGATGGGGTTCTCCCGCAACGGACCCGGGCATGTCGCAGTCGCCATCCGCGGCTATGCGCCGGTGCTCCCCGCGCTCGCGGACGAGCAGAGCATCGTGCTTGACCGGGGGGACTGGCCCGCCTACGCTTGGTCGTTCCCGATCGGCGACGGCCGGGCAAACGTGGGGTACGGAGAGGTCCTCCGGCGGGGTCGCCCGCTGACGCGCGCTCACCTGCTGGACCGGCTCGAGGTACTGCTCCCGGGGGTGTCCGAGGATGCCACCGGGTGGCGCGCCCACCGCCTGCCGCTGTCCTCCCAGCGCCCTCGCCAGCCGCCAGGCCGTCTGCTGCTGGCCGGGGACGCGCTGTCCCTGATCAACCCGATGACCGGAGAGGGCATCTACTACGCGGTGCTGTCGGGTGCCTGCGCCGGTGCCGCGGCCGTCGGCGGCGGTGATGCGGGAGCGGCGTACCGCGAGGCCCTGCGCCGCCGGCTCGGCCGGCACCTGCGCCACACCACCGCGGCGACGTGGCTGGCCATGCACCCCATGGTGGTCGACGGCGCGCTGCGCGGCACCCGCCGCGACCCTGCCGCGTTCGACGCGCTGGTGGAGCTCGGTCTCGGCCAGGGCCTGCTGACCGCCCGCTCGCTGGCGGCGACGGGCGCCGGGATGCTGAGGCACTGAGGCGTGCACACTTGCTCTACCCGGTACGCCCGCTGCACTGAACCCCCGCCCGATGAACAGGAGCACCACTTATGTCCACCGACGCCATCGTCCTGCTCAAGGACGACCACAAGCAGATCCGAGCGGCGTTCAAGGCGTTCCTGGGGGCGAGCGAAGGCGCCCACGCCGAGAAGGACCGGCTGATGAAGCGGATCATCGAGCTGCTCACGATGCACACCTACATCGAGAACGAGGCCATGTATCCCCGCGTGCGCGAGCTGCTCCCCGAGCTGGAGGACGACGTCCTGGAGTCCTACGAGGAGCACCACGTGGCCGACGTGCTGGTCATGGAGCTGTTCTCCATGGACGCCTCGCACGAGCGCTTCACGGCGAAGGCGACCGTCCTGATCGAGAACGTCACACACCACATCGAAGAGGAGGAGCAGGACTGGTTTCCGAAGGTGCGCACCGGGCTCGGCCGTAAGCAACTCCAGGAGCTCGGAGCTGAGCTGCTGGAGCTGAAGAGGAAGGCGCCCCGTTCCCCTGCTCAGCCCTCGGCACTGAAGAAGGTCGTCGACGCTGTCATCGCCTGACCCCGCTTCAATCCCGGCGAGCGTCGGGGTGGGGTCGGGGCTGGGGCTGGGGCTGGGGCTTGTGGGCGGTGCGAGCCCGGACGTCACCGCGGCACATAGGCTCTGGGCATGGCGGCTGCGCCCGAGGTGGACCCTGCCGTACTGGCTGCCGCTGCAGCACGGATTGCGCTCGCCCGCGACGACGTGCATGCGGCCGCCGAGACCCTGATCGACCAGCTCCCCGATACTGGTGACCGGCACACGCAGGAGCTGCTCGACGCCCTGGTCGATCACGCCGCGGACGCACTGCGCCTGCTCAGCGAGGAGCTGACCGGCACGACCAGAGGCCTACGCACCGCGGCGGCGCGCTATGCCGAAGCCGAGCGGGCCGTGATCCTGAACGTCGACCGGGTGGCCCGCACCGCTTCGGTCGGACCCACGGCAGGGGCTAGCCAGGTTGCTGCGGCCGAGCCCGGGGCGCCATGAGCGTTTCCGACGAGGTCGTCGTGGCCGGTGACCCCGCGTCGTGTTCACGGCTCGGTGCGGTGCTCCGCCACCACGGCTCCCGCCTGGGCGAACGGCGTAACGAGTTGGCCGGCGCCCAGCACGACCTGTCCGCGTGGAGCGGCGAGGCGGGGGACGCGGCTCGCGGTCGTTTGAGCCGCCAGCTCGTTGTCCTGGCCGCGTGCGCCGACGCCCTCGACCGCGCCGGAGCGGAGGTGCAGCGATACGCGACCGATCTCGCCGAGGCCAAGGCGCTCGGACACAGGGCCGAGCAGTCCGCGCGGGCTGGTGGCCTGCGCATCGCGGACGGGCGGGTGGTCGAGCCGTGGGGAGTGGCCAGCTCCGCCGACGCCGAGCGTCGGCTGGCACTTGCCCCGCAGGTACAGGCCGTCGTCGAGGCCGCGGAGGCCGCCGCGGAGCGAGCCAGGACCGCGGTGCAGCGGGCCTCGCTGGAGCTGAGCGAGATTTTCGCCGCACAATCCCGGCAGCTGCGCGCCATACCGCCGCAGTGACTCGTGGCGGCGCGGCCGCAGTGACTCGTGGCGGCGCGGCCGGGACGTACCTTGTGCAAATGAGGATCACCGACGAGATCGACTACGCCGCCTCCCCCGAGCAGGTCTTCGCGATGCTGAGCGACGAGGACTTCCAGCGACGCAAATGCCAGGCCACTGGAGCCCTGTCCAGCCAGGTGTCGGTGACGGTCAACGGGGAACGCACCGTCATCCGAACCCGACGGACGATGCCGACGGCGACGTTTCCCGACTTCGTCAAGAGCATGGTCGGGGACACCCTGCCGCTCATCCAGACCGACGACTGGGGACCGCCGGCTGCGGACGGCTCCCGTCAGGGGACGCTCACGGTCGAGGTGTCCGGCGCGCCGCTGGGCGTCACCGGCACCCTGGCGCTCAAGCCGCGGGGAGCCGGCACGGTGGAGCACATCGAGTGCGACCTCAAGGCACGTGTGCCGCTGTTCGGATCCCGGATCGAGAGCGCAGCAGTACCAGCCATCCGGGCGGGCATCACGGTCGAGCAGCACACCGGTCAGGTGTGGCTCCGGGGGACCTAGGACCCACTCACATGCCTGCATACAAACACAAACATGACGGTCTGGACGTAGTTAAACGCTGCTAAACAGCCTAGCCTGACGCATGGTGGGACTCGCCCGCCACCATGATCCTGGAGTCCCCATGCGCCCTTCTGCCCTCTGTCTCGCCGCCTCCCTCACCCTTGGCCTGGCCGCCTCGTCGCTGGGCTCGGCAGGAGCGGCGGTGGCGTCCGGGACCTCACCGGCGAGCGCTGCGCATCGCCACACCTCACGTCAAGAAGTCCGCGCATGACCGCACGCGAACGTCGGCCAAACGCTCACCGCAGTTGCAGCCGTATGCGTGCGGGACGCCCACCCTGGTCAGTTCCACCGGCGGCACCGTCAAGGTTGGCGTCGTGGACGAGCACACGCTCACCTACGGCGTCACCCTCGATGACAGCTGCCTGGGGCCAGACGTGGGCAACGTGGTGATCTACATCTACCAAGACAGCGGGTCGTACTACAGCGAGGACGCCACCTACATGGGCAACGACCGCGCCGGAAACCAGATCTGGCAGTCGACGTTCACCTTCGACCCGTCCTTGAGAGACCCTGCCGCGTACTGGCTGGACAGCATCTCCTACGCGGGCACCTGGCACACGGGCGTCCAGGTGCCCGGCACCACCCGGCTCTACAACTTCGCCGCGGCAGACTCCTTCGTGCAGCGGTGGTCCACGCTGAGCGTCAACGCCTCCGAGCCGACGCCGGCAGGGGCCACCGAGACAGTGACCGGGTCGCTCAAGCGGGCCAACTGGGACGACGGGATCTACCACGGCTACACCGTCCAGCCGGCGCAGCTGCAGTTCCGGACGCTGACCGGCAGCTACGGCACCCTCAAGACGGCCACCACCGACCTGTACGGCAACCTCAAGACGACGACCACCGCCACCGTGGACGGGTGCTATCGCTGGACCTTCGCCGGCACGACCACGACCCCTCCGGCGACGGCGGTCGGCGACTGCGTCGACGTGACCTGACCTGACCTGAGCTGAGGAAGTCAGGCGCCCGCGTCCGGCTCCATGTGGGGATAGGTGTGCGCGGTCGCAGGCACGAACGACTCCTTGATCGCCCGTGGGCTGGTCCATCGGAGCAAGTTCAGCGCCGAGCCGGCCTTGTCGTTGGTGCCTGATGCCCTGCCGCCGCCGAACGGCTGCTGCCCGACCACCGCGCCGGTCGACTTGTCGTTGATGTAGAAGTTGCCCGCGGCGAAGCGCAGCCGCGCCGACGCATCGGCGATGGCGCCCCGGTCCTGGGCGATGATCGAGCCGGTGAGCCCGTACGCCGTGCTGGACTCCATCTGGTCGAGCATCGAGTCGTAGGTGCTGTCGGGATAGACGTGGACCGCGAGAATCGGGCCGAAATACTCGGTCGTGAGCGACTCGTCGCCCGGGTCGTCCACCTGCAGGACGGTCGGGCGAACGAAGTACCCCTCCGAGTCGTCGTACGTCCCACCGGCGAGGACGCGCACTCCCGGCGTCGCGTGCGCACGGTCGATGGCGTCCTTGTGGCGGGCGAACGCGCGCTCGTCGATGACGGCACCCATGAAGTTGCCGTAGTCGGTCACCGGGCCCTGGGTGAGCTCGTCGGTCGCACTCGTCAGGTCCTCGCCCATGCGCCGCCACAGGCTCTGCGGCAGGTATGCCCGCGAGGTGGCGGAGCACTTCTGGCCCTGATACTCGAACGCCCCCCGGATCAGGGCTGTCCGGAGGACGTCGGGATTGGCAGACGGGTGCGCGACGACGAAGTCCTTGCCGCCGGTTTCGCCGACCAGGCGCGGGTAGGAGCGGTAGTCCGGCAGGTTGACCGCGACTCCCTGCCAGAGGCTCCGGAACACCGCCGTCGAGCCGGTGAAGTGGATGCCCGCGAGGCCGGGATCGGCCAGGGCGACGGCGGACACGTCGAGCCCGTCGCCGGTGACCAGGTTCAGGACACCGGGCGGCATACCGGCCTCTTCGAGCAACTTCATGGTCAGGTGGGCGGCCAGGGTCTGCGTCGGGGACGGCTTCCACACCACGGTGTTGCCCATCAGCGCGGGCGCGGTCGGGAGGTTTCCGGCGATCGCGGTGAAGTTGAACGGCGTGATCGCGTAGACGAAGCCCTCGAGCGGGCGGTGGTCGAGCCGGTTCCACACGCCGGGGGCGTTGGCGGGCGGCTGCTCGGCCAGGATCTGCCGGGCGAAGTGGACATTGAAGCGCCAGAAGTCGATCAGCTCGCACGCCGCGTCGATCTCCGCCTGGAACGCGGTCTTGGACTGGCCGAGCATCGTCGCGGCGTTGAGCCGCGCACGCCACGGGCCGCTGAGCAGGTCGGCGGCCTTGAGCAGGATGGCGGACCGGTCGTCGAAGCTCAGCGCGCGCCAGGCGGGCGCAGCTTCCTTCGCAGCGGCGATTGCCGCCTCTGCGTCGGCCGTCGTGGCCCCGCGCATGGTACCGAGGATGCTGTGATGGGCGTGCGGCTGGCGGACGTCGATGGCAGCGCCATTGCCCATCACCTCCTTGCCGCCGATCGTGTGCGGAAGCTCGATCCGGCCGCCCTCCAGCTCGGCAAGGGCGCCCTGGAGTGCCGCCCGCTCGGGGCTGCCGGTCGCGTAGTCGCGCACCGGCTCGTTGATCGGGGCCGGCACCTGGGTGACGGCATCGGCGGCGCTCATTACGTGCATGACTCGGCACCTTCCCGTGGGCGGAACTGCGGGCGCAGCGAGCGGCATCGCCCAACCCTGCAGGTATGCCGCTGCCCACGACCCTAACCATCGGAGAGCCCGCCGGCCGCCACCGCGGAGCAGGCGGCCGGAGCCGTCAGTGGGTCAGCGCAGCAATGCCAGGACGACAGCGAGCTCGCTCACGTCGTACCAGGACAGCTCCTGGTCCTGGGCCGCTCCCGGCTCGGCGACGTGGAACGACGCCACCTCGGCCAGCGCCAACGGGGCGGTCAGGTCGATCGAGGACTCGACCGAGGACTGGATCGGCGAGTCGGCCGGCGGGGCCGGCAACTCGACCAGCGGGGCCGGCGTGACCACGTCGGCTGCAGCGACGAGCCGCCAGCTGCCCGGCCCGAATCCGGGCGGCGCGTCCGCCGCGTCGCACAGGGCGGCGTACTCCAGGTCCTCCTGGTCGGCTCCCGGCATCGCCATGCGCAGCTCGGAGGTGACGGAGAACGCCGCCAGCGGCGATGGCACGGCACCATCGGTGTCGAGGAGGCGGAGCAGCTCCGGCGTGAGCGGCACGAAGACCCGAGTTCGAGCCGGTGCCGGGCTCATGGGGCGGCCTCGGCCGGACCGCTGTGTGCTTCGACCAGCTCGGCCAGCGCATCCACCAGGCACTGGCCGAGGACCTCGAGATCGGGCATTGCCTCGCGGTCGGCGTTGAGCCCGAAATAGACACCGCCGTCGTACGACGTCAACCCCACCGCCAGCGCCTGGCCGCGGGCAAGGGGCATCACGGGAAAGGTCGAGAGCATCCGGGCGTCGGCGACGTACCGGGGATGCTGAGGCCCTGGCACGTTGGTAATCACCAGGTTGAACAGGCGCCGGGACATGACGCTGCCCAGCCGGGCGCCAAGGGCGTGCAGGGTCGGGGGCGCGAATCCCGCGACATTGGCGATCGCCTCGGCGCCCACCATGCGCCCGGCGTCCATCTGCTGCCGCATCGAGAAGGCGACCCGGTGCAGTCGCATTGAGGCGCTGGGCTCCCCTACCGGCAGGTCGACGAACGTCGCGGTGACCCGGCTCGAGAGCCGTGCCGGGTCGGCGCTGCCGGCGTCGAGCGGGTCTGCGACGCGGCTGTCCTCGTAGACGCTGATGGGCACCATCGCGCGGACGCTGCTGCCGTCCCGGAAAGCCTCACCACGGGTCAGCAGCCAGGTGCGCAGACCGCCGGCCACGGTGGCCAGGACGACGTCGTTGATGGTCACGTCCTCTACGTACGGCGACCGGGTCGACTCGCTGAGGCGCAGGCGGACCGTGCGGTAGTCCTCGAGGTCGGTGCGGACCATCACCCAGCGACGCGCGGTACCGATCTGCGCGTTCAACGGGCTGGAGGGGGCGGGCCGTGCGGCGGTACGGGCGAGGGTGGAAGCGAAGCCGCCCAAACCGGACAGGACGCGGCCCCCGACGGCCTGTACGTCGGCGAGGCCGCCCCTGACGGTGTCGACGACCTGGCTGGGGCGACGGACGGCGTCGAGCAGCGCGCCAGCAACGAGCTCGAGGTCCCCCGGTGCGCTCGCCGGATGCCAGGGTTCGCCGTCGTCCCCCGGTCCGCTAGCAAGCGGCAGCTCGTCCAGCAGCAGGTGGGCGATGTCGAGTGTGCCCTCACCGTCCACCAACGCCTGATGGACCTTGGTGACAAGCGCGAAACGGCCGTCCGAGAGCCCCTCGACCAGGTACACCTCCCACAACGGGCGGCGCCGGTCCAGTACACGGGGTTGGATACGGGCGACGAACTCTTGCAGTTGATCGTTGTTGCCGGGACGCGGCAGAGCCGACCGGCGGACATGGTAGGTGAGGTCGAACTGCTCGTCGTCCACCCAGACCGGGTTGCCGAGATGGCCCGGCACGTCCCGCACCCTTTGGCGGTAACGCGGTGCGAACGCGATCCGCTGGGAGACCAGCGCCAGCAACTGGTCGTAGTCGAACCGCTCGCCGTCCAGGGTGCGGTCCTGGCTCGTCGGCGCCGGCGCCGGCGCCGGCGCCGGCGGGCCGGTCGGTGCGAAGATCATCACCGATCCGACGTGCATCGCCGTCGTGCCCTCCTCCAGGTAGAGGAAGGACGCATCCAGCGAACTCAACCGGTCGGGCACGTCGTCATCGTGTCAGAGCTCGGGTCAGAACTCGGGTCAGGGAACAGGCAGCGGAGCCGCGGGAAGCAGCCTGGCCGCGAGCGGAGCCGTCACCGGACCTTCGGCGCAGGTCAGTGCCGCCGCCTCGCGCGGAACCTCCGAAGTGACCCGCCGGCTTCCTCGCCATCCGGTGCGCAGACCTCCCGCGCCAGGCGGCTGAAGGCGTGGCGCAGGGTGGATTGCGGCGCACCCTCGGCCAGTGTCCGGCCGGCCAGTACCACGGCGTCCAAGGTGCCCGGGTCTGCCGGCAGGAACCGTAGCCGTTCCACCCCGGCGAATCGTGCGAGAGCTTCGGCGATGCGCCGCTCCGGGTCCTTGCCGACCGCTCCGGCACGCACCTTGTTGACGACGACCATCGGCCGCGGTGACGGCACGGTGCCGAGCTCCTGCAGCCCGCGGACCAGCCGCTGCAGCCCGATCGGGTCCGCGGCGCCGACGGCGATCAGGTGGTCTGCGCAGGACAGGGCCGTCAGGGTGGCGGCGTTGCGGCGCGGAGCCAGGGTGTCGTAGCTCAGCTCCTCGTCGTCCTCGAGGTTGAACCCGCAGTCGACCACAGTCCACCGGGCCAGCCGGCGCGTCATGGCCAGCACCTGCTCCAGTGGTGCCGAGCGCACCTCGGTCCAGCGCTCCGCCTTGGGGATGCCGGTGAGCACCCGCAGACGGGGAGCGGCCTCGGGAGCCAGCCTGGCCAGTGTCGCCAGCTCCAAGGTGCCATGTTCGGCCGCTCGGGTGGCTGCCGCGATGCCCGGTGCCTCGTCCAGCAGCGAGAGCACCTGGGCGACGCAGCCGCCATAGGTGTCGGCGTCGACGAGGACGACGGTCGAACCCTGAGCGGCGAGCTCGGCGGCAAGGTTGACCGCGACGGTCGTCCGCCCGGGTGCGCCGGCCGGCCCCCAGACCGCGAGGACGGAGCCAGGCTCGTGGCCCACGGCATCCGCCGGGAGGGCGTCCGCACCAGTGGTGTCAGCGGCGTGAGCGACATCAGCGGCAGCGGTGCGCTCGGGCTGGCGAAGGACCCGTCCGGCACGATCTCGCTCCCCGGCTCCGGTCGCACCCAGGACGTCGACGCCGGCGAGCGCCTCCTCGATCTCGGCCTGCGAGCGTACGTCGACAGCCCTCGCGTCGGCTCCGGGCGGGGCCGGTCCGGTCGGGGCAGCTCCCGGCGCTGCCGCTGCGGCGGACGTAGACCCGGGCGGGGCCGGTCCGATCGGTGCAGCGGAACGACCGTCCTGTCCGCTGCGTCCCCGCTGTCCTCCCGCGTTGCCTAAGCTCTCTAGCCGCTCTGCCAGCGTCTCGGCGGGCACGTCTGTGGACAGCACGGAGCTGATCCCGAGCTGGTGCAGTCGTCGCTCGCCCGCCTCGTCTCCGGGCGCGTGGACGCCGACCACGACGACGTCGAAGGCGCCCAGCTGATCGAGCGCAGACCGATCGAGCAGCCGCAGGTCCGCCGAGACGACGGCAACCGGTGCCAACCCGGCCGCTGCGGCAGCGAGCAGGTCCGCGAGGTCGGCACAGCGGCGTACGACGCTCAGGCCCGGGGAGCGATCCAGAGCGGTCACTATCGCGCTCTCCCACCGGTCGCTCATGGCGACCAGCACACCCAGCGTCACGGCGACGCTTTGAGCTGGGAGCCGGCCACCGGCACCAGTGTGACCTTCGCTCCCTGGTCGACTGCGGCGATGACCTGCTGCACCTTGTCCGAGCCGACCATGATCTGCACGCTTGCCGTGCCGGTCGCGCCCGACAGCGCGCTCTTGGCGTCCGGCACTCGGGCAACGGCCGCGGCCTGGAGCGCCAGCTGCGGCTTGCGGTAACGCGGGGCGGCGGACGCCGGATCACGCTCGTTGACCCAGACGTCCACGACGGAACCCGGAACCAGCGCGGCGGCGGCACCGGAGTCGATCGGGACGGTGACCGGCTTGACCTCGATCATGGAACGGCTGCCGAGTGCGGAACGCGGGAGCAATTCGCCGGCCCGCACCTCACGCAGCGCGAAGGTGTCTGCTGCGAGGGTGTGGTCCGCCCGGACATAGGAACCGAGGTCGGCGCCGAGCTGCACGTCCACCCGCCGCACCTCGTCCGGAGTGACGGGCTCACCGGGCACGAGGGTGGTGGAGGCGGCATACATCGGCACCGTGTCGTCGGCAGACGAGATCACCCTGGCACCGAGCGCCGTGGCAAGGAGCACGAGCAGGACTCCGATGATCAGGCGGCCGTCTCTCCAGGACGGCCGTTGGAGTCGCGCGGCCACGGGCGTCGGCAATATGGCCATGAGTCCCCCTCGTCGCTGGCTGCCCGACCGACCGCCTCCCCGAGCGGACAGTCTGGCATCACTCCCCCTAGCCCGGGACCTTATCCACAACGACGCGCGTACCGACGCCACGTAGCCAGTCTCAGGCAAACGGCACAAGCAGCCCTTTCCGGCCAACACTAGGAAGATGACACAAGGTTGTGGTAAACAGATGGTCAAGGAATGGCCATCCACTGTCCTCACCCTAGGAGCCCACCGTTATGTCGCAGCGATTCATCCAGCTTGCCGACGTGTCCGAGGTCCTCGACATCTCGTCGGCCCAGGCCTATGCCCTCGTCCGTTCAGGTGAGTTACCTGCGATCAAGGTGGGCGGGCGAGGTCAGTGGCGTGTCGAGGCCGCCGAACTCGAAAACTACATCCAGCGGATGTACTCCGAGACCAAAACGTTCGTGGCGGCGCACCCATTCGGGCAGAACCTCGACTGAGCTGGCCTGAGCTCGCCTGGTCTGGACTGATCGAACGCAACCGGATCAGAGCGGGCGGTGCCTCGTCGGACCCCCCTGGCCTACCTAAACGTGGCGAATCACGGCAATCGCGGCGTACAGCACGATCCTGCGGGCGCTGACGTTCTCTCGTCGCGGAGGCAGGTCGCTGGGATGTTCGGCCAGGTCCAGCGCGTCGGCGCCCACGGCGTCGATCGTCCCGGTGTACGTGAGGCCGGTGATGTCCGTCACGGCAACCGTTGCGCGGTCCCTGGACAGGGCGCGCAACGCATAGCCGAAACCAAAGCGCCTGACGACGCCGCTGCCGGGCGGACCCTCGATCCGCGATCGCGGTCCCTGGCCAGGCCCTCCCACGCCGACGGTCAGCACAGCCGCGAGAGGCACCAGGGTGGGTATTTGGACACCTCCCGCGTCTCCTGCGGATTCATGCACCAGCAGCCAGTCCACACCCACGTCAACCAGGTCGCCGTGAACGACCGCATCCCCTAGGGTGCGGATGTCGAGCACGGTTCCTACCGCACCGGCCAGTCGCTGGTGCAGCCGCACGGTGGCCCGCTCTCGGCGAGTTCGGTCCGCCACCTCGGCGTCAAGGTCGCGGCGGGAGCCAGCCTCCAGCTGGGCCTCGAGGTCGTCGAACAGCTCCTCGCATCGCACCGTTGCATTGTCTAGTACGTGCCTCAGTACGTCGGCTTGCCCAGTACGTCGGCTTGTCCAGTACGTCGGTTTGTCGCCCCGAGCAGCAGCCGTGGGTACCGGCTACCCGACGTCGCTCACCCCGCTTCTCACCTGACTCGCGCTAAGGCGGTCCCGGATGCAGCAGACCCGACCCGGCAACGAGCCGAGCCTCACCGGCGCAGGGCGGCGCTCCGCGCCGGTGATATCGCCGATGACAAAGGCCGCCCGGACGCCCCAGACGCCCGCCGCCGGACGGCTCCGGTCCGTGAGCGTGGCCAGCGTCGCGCTGCTGACCGGCGTGGCGTCGACTGCTGCCCTGCTGGTCGTCGCGCGCGACGCCTGGCGAGCGATTGCACGACCCGGACCGGCGTCTGCGGCGGACGGCATCCTGCTCGCCGCCGGCGCCGCGGGGGCAGCCCTGGCTCTGTGGTTCGGGGTATCGCTGTTGTTGGCCGCGTTGGCGGCACTGCCAGGCCGGGCCGGCGCGATCTGCCACACCTGGGCCGACCGCATCGCTCCTGCCTTCGTCCGGCGAGCCGTCGCTCTCGTCCTGGGCTCGACCCTCACCGCAGGAGCGCTTCCGGGGATGGGGGCCAGTGCAGCGACCGCCGGCGCGCCGCTCCAGGCCCCGCTCAGCGCCCCCGCCGCCGCTGCGGCTTCCGTTGCAGCGTCCGGGCAATATCCTGACCCGGCTCTGCACCCGACCGGGGTGCCCGATCCCCGCCCGGAGTTCCGGGCGACAGGGTCTGCGGAGGCCAGCACCGAGCGGGGCGAGGGGATCACCGAGGGGCCCGCCCCCTCCGAGCCGGACCCGGCGTGGCTCCCCGCTCGGCCGGGGACGCCCCTGCGAACCGCCGTGGCCCCGTCACTTGGAGTGCTCCGACCCGCCGCGCCCGGCCACCGCGCGGAGGAGCAGGTGGTCGTCCGCCGTGGAGACACCCTGTGGGACATCGCCGCCCGTCACCTGGGAGCCGAGTCGAGCGCCGCCGAGATCGCCCAGGAGTGGCCACGGTGGTACGCCGCCAACCGGTCCCTCATCGGCGACAACCCCGACCTGATCCTGCCCGGCCAGCGGCTGGTGCCGCCCGACATACAGAAGGCGAGTCGATGACCCCGCAGACGCCGCGAGCCCTGGACCCTGCGCAGCCGGTGACCAGGATGCGCGTACTTCCTATCCCGCAGACCGCACCGGAGGTCGTACCGTCGCCGTCTTTCGACCGTGAGCCGGCACTGCAATTCGTGCAGGGCACCCTGGCCGTGGACTTTGCCGGCGAGCACAGCGCCGCCTATTTCGGACCCCAGCCGACCAGGAGTTCGGACCTGCCGAACGCCCGCGAGTGGGCCGGGCACATGGCCCGCTGGTCGAGGTGATGACGGCTGCCCGGCCCGCACCTCAGGTCATCCGGTGGACCTCACCGGAGGTGTATGCCGCGATCAGCCGGCGGGCGGCCGCCTCCAGCAGGCGGGGACTCGGCAGCCAGCGACGGGCCGTGGTCCGCACCGTCCGGATCTGCGAGCCGGCGGACGGCGTCATCGAGGCCTGCGCAGTGGTCGTCCAGAACGGCCGGGTGCGGGCTCTCGCCCTGCGGATGATCGGGCTCGACCGCCGCTGGGTGGTCACCGAGCTGCAGGTCGGCTGAGCAACGCCCGCCGGACGACGTCAGCGGCGGCGCTTCTTGCCGCGCGGGCGCTGTTGCCGCTGCGGCCGAGGGGTCCCGGTGCTCCCCGACCCTGCCGCCGCCTCGACCACATCCCGCTCCTGGATCGACCCGTCGTCACTGGGCGCGGAGTAGTGCAGCCGGGCCGGCGGCTTGGGCGTCTCCAGTCCCTTCGCGCGGATGACCTGCTCGTGAACTGCCGCCGCCCCATTCTCGGACGTCACCTTCTGGGAGGTGCCCTGCTCGGCCGTGACCTTCTCGGCCAAGCCGTTCTCGGGCAAACCGTTCTCGGGCAAACCGTTGGCGGGCACGCCGTTCGAGGCTGCCCCGGAGCCGACCCCGTTCGAAGACCCGTCATCTGGCGCGGCTGCGTACCTCTGCATCGCGGGGTCGTCGCCGCCGGTCAGCTCGGCCACCTCGGGTCCGGAGGCTGAGCCGTCCGCCGCGCCGTCCGCGGCAAGCGCGTCGACCTCGACCTCGACGTTGAACAGGAAGCCGACCGACTCCTCCTTGATCGACTCGTTCATGGCCTCGAAGAGCAGGAAACCCTCGCGTTGGTACTCCACCAGCGGGTCACGCTGAGCCATCGCCCGGAGCCCGATGCCCTCTTGGAGGTAGTCCATTTCGTAAAGGTGCTCGCGCCACTTGCGGTCCAGCACCGAGAGCACGACGCGACGCTCCACCTCGCGCATGACCTCCTCGCCGACCGCGGCCTCCCGGGCGTCGTAGGAGTGCTGTGCGTCGGACATCAGCTCCTCGCGCAAGGTCTGCGCAGTCAGGCCGGCGCGACCGCCGGCCTCCTCTTCGAGCTCCGCGGCGGTGACCGACACCGGATACAGCGTCTTGAGCGCGGTCCAGAGCTGGTCGACATCCCAGTCCTCGGGGAAGCCGCCGGCAGTCGCCGAGTCGACATACCCCGCTACGACGTCGTTGATGAAGTGACGGATCTGCTCGTGCAGGTCCTCACCGGCCAGGACCCGGCGGCGCTCGGTGTAGATCACCTCACGCTGACGGTTCAGGACGTCGTCGTACTTCAGGACGTTCTTGCGGATCTCGTAGTTCTGCGCCTCGACCTGGCTCTGCGCGCTGGCGATCGAGCGGGAGACCATCTTGGACTCGATGGGGACGCTGTCCTCCATCTTCGCGGTCAGCATGAACCGGTCGACCATGGCGGCGTTGAACAGCCGCATCAGGTCGTCCTGGAGCGAGAGGTAGAAGCGGCTCTCGCCCGGGTCGCCCTGGCGTCCCGACCGGCCGCGCAGCTGGTTGTCGATGCGACGGGACTCGTGCCGCTCGGTGCCAAGGACGTAGAGGCCGCCGAGCTCGGTTACTTGGTCGTGCTCGGCCGCCACGGATGACTCGGCGCCGTCCAGGGCGTTCGGCCAGGCCGCTTCGTACTCCTCGGGCGTGTCGACGGGGTCCAGGCCCCGCCGCTTCAAGGAGGCGACCGCGGTGAACTCGGGGTTGCCGCCGAGCATGATGTCCGTGCCGCGGCCGGCCATGTTGGTCGCGACCGTCACCGCGCCCTTGCGCCCCGCCTGGGCGATGATCGCCGCCTCGCGCTCGTGCTGCTTGGCGTTGAGCACCTCGTGCGGCACGCCCTGGCGCCGCAGCTGCTCGGAGAGGTACTCGCTCTTCTCCACGCTGACCGTGCCGACCAGCACCGGCTGGCCCTTGTCGTGCCGCTCCACCAGGTCCTCGACCACGGAGGCGAACTTGGCCTCCTCGGTCCGGTAGACCAGGTCGGACTGGTCACCGCGGATCATCGGCATGTTGGTCGGGATCGAGACCACGCCGAGCTTGTAGATCTGGTGCAGCTCGGCGGCCTCGGTCTGGGCCGTGCCCGTCATACCGGAGAGCTTGTCGTACATCCGGAAGTAGTTCTGCAGCGTGATCGTGGCCAGCGTCTGATTCTCGTTCTGGATCTCGACGCCTTCCTTGGCCTCGATCGCCTGGTGCATTCCCTCGTTGTAGCGGCGACCGGGGAGCATGCGGCCGGTGTGCTCGTCGACGATCAGGATCTCGCCGCTCATGTTGACGTAGTCCTTGTCGCGCTTGAACAGCTCCTTGGCCTTCAGCGCGTTGTTCAGGTATCCGATCAGCGGGGTGTTGACCGATTCGTAGAGGTTGTCGATGCCGAGATAGTCCTCGACCTTGGCGATGCCTGCTTCAAGCACGCCGACGGTCCGCTTCTTCTCGTCGACGTCGTAGTCGCCGTCCCCACCCTCGCCATCGCTGGATCGCTCGAGTCGCTTGACCACGCGGGCGAACTCGACGTACCACTTGGTCGGCTGGTCGGCCGGGCCGCTGATGATCAGCGGGGTGCGGGCCTCGTCGATCAGGATGGAGTCCACCTCGTCCACGATGGCGAAGTGGTGGCCGCGCTGCACCAGCTCCTCGGTCGACCAGGCCATGTTGTCGCGCAGATAGTCGAAGCCGAACTCGTTGTTGGTGCCGTAGGTGACGTCCTTGGCGTACTCGACCCGGCGCTCGGCCGGCGTCATGGAGGCCAGGATGCAGCCGGTCTCAAGTCCCAGGGCGCGGTGAATCCGGCCCATCATCTCGGACTGGTACTCGGCCAGGTAATCATTGACGGTGATGACGTGGACGCCGTCGCCGGTCAGGGCATTGAGGTATGACGGCAGGGTCGCCACCAGCGTCTTGCCCTCGCCGGTCTTCATCTCGGCGATGTTGCCCAGGTGCAGCGCCGCCCCGCCCATGATCTGGACGTCGAAGTGGCGCTTGCCGAGGGTGCGGCGGCTAGCCTCGCGCACCGCCGCGAACGCCTCGGGGAGGAGCTGGTCGAGGGTCTCGCCGTCGGCCAGCCGCTTGCGGAAGGCGTCGGTCTCGCCGCGCAGCTCGGCGTCGCTGAGCGCGGCGAAGTCGTCCTCCACGGCGTTCACCTGGTCGGCGATCCCGGCGAGCCGCTTCAGGACACGGCCCTCACCGGCACGCAGCAGACGTTCGACGATCTTCGGCACGCGGGACTCCTGCAACTAGTCTGAGCACGGCTTTGCGGTCCGGACGAAGCGAGGGGACCCGCTCAGGCTAGTCGGGACCGCCCCTCCGGCCCAACGGGTCGCGGGCGGGCGGGGTTCCGGGGGGCGCGTCCGGCCGGTCATCTCCGCCGCGCCCCGGGCCTTCGACCGTCCGTCGGCCGGCGCCCAGCGGGTGGCAGCGTGAGGTCCCATGAGCGCTGACCGTGAGCCGCCGGTGGTCCACCGCCACGCCGTCCGTATCGCGTGCCTGGACTCCGGCGGCCGGCTGCTGATGATGAACTGGCGCGACCCTGACAGCGGTGAGCTGCTCTGGGAACCTCCCGGCGGCGGCGTCGAGCCGGGCGAGAGTGATATCGAGGCCGCTCGGCGGGAGTGGTTCGAGGAGACCGGTCTGCCGGACGTCGTGGACGGAGCAGATCGGCCGTACGTCGTGGTGAACCGCCGCGAGTACTGGGCCGGTCGGGTGGTGGTGGCCGAGGAACCCGTCTTCCTCGGGCACTGGCCGGGCGTCGGACCCGAGCTGAGCCGGGCACATCTGACGCCGAACGAGCAGGTGAACCTGGTGCAGACCCGCTGGCTCGCTCGCGCCGAACTGGCGGCCCTGCCGGAGCGGGTTACGCCGGACATGGTGGCGACCCTGCGACGGCTGGACGCTGGTGGCGACTGGATCTGAAGCCAGCCGACCGGTGTCGGCCACGGCAAGAGCGGCGGCAGCAATGGCTTTGCCCTCAGGTCGCAGCATGGGCAACAGTGAAGCCGTGACCGACCCGGCCAAGCTCCCCGTCCTCAGCGACGGCGTCGTCACGCTGCGGGCGCACCGCCGTACCGACGCCCCCGCCATCGTCGAGCTGGCCACCGATCCGCTGACGGTGCGCCTTACTACCGTGCCCGTGCCGTATCCGGGCCAGGAAGCTGAGGCCTTCCTCGACCGGATCGCGGCCAGTTGGGACGAGCCGGAGGGCAACCGCTCCTGGGCCATCGAGGTCACCGACGTCTCGGGCGTACCCCGCTTCGCCGGGACGATCGGCTACAGCCCCGAAGGGGCCGGGTTGGCCGAGGTCGCCTTCGCGCTGCACCCATGGGCCCGCGGCCAGGGGCACATGACCAGGGCCGTGCGCCTGGTCGTCGGGTATGCGTTCGACCACGGTGGCGTCGAGGTCGTGCGCTGGCGGGCTCAGGTGCCCAACTGGGCGTCCAGGCGGATCGCGTGGGCCGTCGGCTTCCGGGTCGAGGGAACGGTCACCGGCCTGCTCAAGGCGCGCGGGGAGCGCCACGACGGCTGGATCGGCTCACTCCGCAAGGGCGACCCGATGACGCCGGCGCACAGGTGGCACGTCGCAGTGGTGCTGCCCGGCGACACCGTGCGGCTGCGTCCGTGGCGGGGGGAGGACCGCCCTCGCCCGGATCAGGTGCCCGACGCGGCAAGCCTGCGGTTCATGCCGCCCGGTTCTCAGCCCACGCCGGAGGACTTCGACCCATGGCTGACTCAGCGGCGGTCCAAGATGGCGTCCGGGGAGTCGATCACGTGGTGCATCGCCGACGCGGGCAGCGACGAGCCGCTGGGCATGCTGACCTGCTTCCGGCTGGACAACCCGCTGACCAGGGGAAGCGCGGAGGTCGGCTACTGGCTGCACGAGGGCGCCCGTGGGCGGGGCGGGATGCGGGAGGCGCTCGAACTGCTGATCGAGCACGCCTTCGCGCAGGTCCAGGATGGCGGGCTCGGCCTGCACCGGCTGGCGGCCGGGACCGACATCGACAACCGCGCCTCTGAGCTCGTCCTGCGGCGGGCCGGCTTCGCCCGCCTCGGAATCGAGCGCGAGGCCATCGCCCACGTCGACGAAGCGCCGACCGACGGCCCGCTGTGGGAGCTCCTGGCGAGCACCGACCGGGACGCCGTACGGGCGGCTCACCTCGCCCCGGTGGTCCTCAACGGCGCCCAGGTGCGGCTGCGGCCGTGGCGTGACAGCGACGCCCCACGGGTGGTTCACGCCTGTACGGACGCCGGGACCCGGCACTACCTGCGCGCGCTGCCCTCGCCGTACACGCAGGCGGACGCCAGCGCGTACCTGCGGCGGACCTGGGACGCCCAGTGGGACGGCTCCACCATGTACTGGTGCATCGCCGACATCGACAGCGACGAGTGCGTCGGCTCGATCGCCGTCATGGGGATGACCGGCATGAACCCGTTGTCCGCGGAAATCGGCTACTGGTTGCACCCGCAGGGGCGTGGTCGGGGCGTCATGACCGAGGCGGTGCGGCTTGCCGCCGGACACGCATTCACAGCCAAGCCGGAGGGGGGATTGGGTCGGGAACGGCTGGCTCTGCTAGCTGCTGCGACCAATTCGGCCTCTCAGGCAGTAGCCCGGCGATGCGGGTTCGTCGAGGTCGGGCGCGACCGCAGGGGCGAAATACTGGGGGACGGCACCGTCGTGGATCTGGTCCGGTTCGACCTGCTGCGTTCGGACTGGCTCGACTCCGAGGGGGGCTAGCGACTCAGCGCTCTTTCACCGGCGCGAGTGCCATGCCAGGCGTCCGGTCGACGCGATACAGACCGAGCCACCCCGCCAGGCTCGCCAGCTCATCCTCCAGCGCCGGGTGGGCAGCGAGCGGCGCCCCCACCTCCCAGTGCACGGCGTGGACCAGCAGCCGTCCGGACAGCCGATCGGCCTTGAGGTCGGCGCGCGCCACGAGCCGGTCGCCAAACAGGAACGGCAGGACGTAGTAGCCGTGCACCCTCTGCGCCGCCGGCACGTAGATTTCGAGCCGATAGTCGAAGCCGAAGAGCGCACGGGTCCGGTCCCGTTGCCAGATCAGCGAGTCGAACGGGCTGAGCAGGGCTTGGACATCCACGCGTCGGGGCATCCGGGCTTCGACGTGCGGGTATGCCAGCCGCCGCCACCCTTCGACTGTCACGGGTAGCAACTCGCCGCTCTCGACGAGGGCCGCGACCGCGGGTCTGGCCTGCTCCGGCTTCAGCCGGAAGTAGTCGCGCAGGCACTGCTCGGTGCCGACGCCGTGAGCGCGCGCGGCAATACCGATCAGCTCGCGGAACGCGGCCGCGTCCAGAGCGTCCACCTCGGGGGTACGGGCGTCCCTGTCCCGGCGCTGGCGGGCCCGGATGTCGGGCGGCAGGACGCGGTCGAGTGCGGCGTATCGGCGTTCGAACTGCGTCGTGCGGCCGGCGCTGGTGATCTCACCGGACCAAAACAGGTGCTCGAGCGCGGCCTTGACGAGCGACCAGTTCCAGCCCCAGTCGCTCCGGTCGCGCGGTAGGTCGTGCTCAAGGGCGACCTCGACCTGCCGGGCGGTGAGCGGACCGGCGGCGTCCACCTCGGCGAGGACCGCCGACACGATGCCGGGGTGTTCCCGGGCGACCCGCTGCATGCCTCCCCAGGATTCGCTGGTCGCCCGCCGCATTCGGAAGCCCAGCAGAGGCCAGGTTGCGGGCGGGATCAGGCTCGCCTCGTGGGCCCAGTACTCCACCAGTCGCCGGGGAGCACGGTCACGGGCCTGGTCGAGCAGCGAAGTGTCGTACGGCCCCAGCCGGGAGAAGAAGGGGAGGTACTGGCTCCGGGTGACGACGTTGACGCTGTCGATCTGCACGATGCCGACCCGATCGACGACGCGCCGGAGATGCCTGGCGGTTGCCATGCCGGGGATGGGGCGCGGGTCGAGGAACCCCTGAGCGGCGAGCGCGATACGCCGGGCCTGCGCGACGCTCAGCCGTTCGTGTCGCGCCGCCATGGAGCCAGTCTGTCGGGGGCGACTGACGGGCCTCGGTCGGGTCGCCGTCGGGTCGCCGTCGCGTTGCCGTCGCGTCGCCGTCAGGTCGACGTCGCGTTGCCGTCGGGTCGCCGTCAGGGTCCGGTCCGCCGCTG
>JAABUK010001679.1_pt1 | contig 41555 bp, 44 predicted proteins | sample 5559141 | NCBI WGS metagenome assembly JAABUK01 (sample SAMN10711869, study PRJNA513367) | rock metagenome | isolation source: Antarctica rocks | place: Antarctica: Victoria Land, Pudding Butte nord | collected 2016-01-03 | reverse complement strand
TGGCCCGGATCATCATCTCCCCAGCGACTTCGGCCACGCCCATGCGGCACAGGTAGCAGGTGTCCTCGCCCCAGTGCGGGCGCAGGCTGCCCACGATCTCCAGCGGCCAGCCCAGCCTTCGGTACAGACGGTACAGGTCAGGGGTGACTTCCAGGGAGATGTCGGTGAGGCCATGGCTGGCACAGTAGCGCCACATGGCGATGCAGAGGGGCCAGAGCAGCCCGGCGGTGCCCCGGTGTTCGGGGCGCAAAGCCATGATGGCGATGTGAGCGGTCAGGTCCCGGCGGGGCAGCGTGACCTCGGGCCAGACCGTTTCGCAGGGAAGCGTCTGGCTGAGGGTTGCCGGCACAAGCTGCATGCCTCCGGCCAGAACCCCGTCTGCATAGGCGGCGAAGTGGACGGCCTGAGCTTGGTAATCCCGGAGTTGCTGGCCCGGCTGCCAGGAGAGATCGGAAGCGATCTGTTCCAGCAGTTCGATGAGCTGGACAGCCTCATCCGGGCCACACGTCTGCACCTGCTCTCCCTGCTGTTGGTTTTCCACGCCTATCTCCTTTTGCTTTCAAGTAGTATACCCCAAACGACCCTACTTAGGGTCATTATGAGCAACCCGTTCTGGGATAATCTGGGGACTACGTGAAAGCTAGGTGGCAGCCATGCCTCGGGGCTTCCCAAGGCTTCGGACAACAGACGGTGGACTCAATCGGATCGGCAGGCGCGTCGCACAGCGGCGGGCCGCTCTTGGCTTGGGACAGGACGAGCTATGTGCTCTTCTGGCCGAAACAACAGGCGGAGCGTGGGTGGCTGACCGGCGCGATATTTACCGCATTGAGAACTCACGCCGCACGGTTACAGATTTAGAGTTGCTCGCGCTTTCGATGGCCCTGAACTGCGATGTGCTCTGGCTGCTGCTGGGCGAGCCTGCCGAGCCGGTTTCCTTTGAGAAGCCAAACCCTCTTCCTTCTCATTAACTCTTTGCTTTCTCATTAATTCTTTGCCTTTTCATTAACCCTCTTTTTTTGTGACCTTCGCGCCTGACTAACTTCGAGTCAGCTTTCTTCAGCTTTCTGTTGCAGGCGAGATTTTCGTCTCAGATCAGGTTCCTGTCTCAGATATTAGGTTTAGGTTCCTGTCTCAGGTGGCATCTGCAGTTTCACATCCTCGTCCGGGTCCTGGAAGGCGTTGCACGCCGCCAACGTGCGCCGCGCGGCTTCCAGGTCGGTGAAATTGATCCGGCTGACAAACTCCTGTGCCGTCGCCATCACGCGCAGAAAGCCAGTTGGGTCGCGGTAGTTGGTCAGGCGCTTCAGAGCACCGATGTATTCGCCTCGGAACACCGAAGGAATGAGGATGCGGGTTTGTTCCCCCGCCAGCAGCTCCGCGTTCATCATCACGCGGGCCAGACGTCCATTGCCATCGGTGAAGGGATGCACTTCAGCGACCAAAAACATCACAAACAGCGCCCGTGCAAACGGTTCGTCAAGGCCCTGGTACATACCGTATCCTTGCCGCAGCGTCCCCCTCACCAGTTCTGGTTCGACAAACAGTGTCGCCCCCGCCTGGTTGTTCTTTTCCTTGAAGCGCCCTGGAAGCTGATCAGGCCTTCCTTCCATAATCGCTGCATGTCGTCCCTGCAACAGCATCGTCAGCTCCTCGAAAGTTGCAGGCCGCCGGCGCATCTCACTGGGGCTTGCAACCAGGCGGTAGGTTCCCAGAACGTCGTGGGCATCCTGAGGGCGGCTTGGGGGGATTTCGCCCTCAAAGACGATCCGCATGGCCTGCTCAATGGGAAACTCGGTTCCTTCTATATAATTGGAGAAGTACGCATCATAAAAGGCGACGTTCTGGAACGCGGGCGAAAGTGCGGCGGCATCAGGGCGGTTAGGCCATGTCCCCGAGCGCAGAGCCGCAAAAAGTGCCTCGAAGAGGGGCAGTCGAGCAGGATCGTATGGCTCCCCGTGAGCGCGGGCACGGGCGACCGGCGTCTTTAGGTCTACGGTGCGCGTTCGCAGGAGCGCTCCCACCAGGCCGTCGAGTATTTGGAACTGTTCTTCCAGCCCGAGCAGCGGGGCCACGGTGCGTGCGCCGTCCCGGAGGTGGTTCAATGCTTCCTCTCCCCCGGTTCGCAGCATCTCCGCGAGACGCTCCTCTACTCCTTCTCGTCCGACGGTCCGGGCGATGAGGCCACGGCGGCGGGAGGGCAGTAAGTTTTCGAGGAAGGCACGCGGGCGGGAGGCCAGGTAGAGCGTCTGCATGTAGGGCATATCCGCATACGGCGTTTCTGCACCGACCGGGCCGCTGCCGACGGTTTGCCGCAGGGTGATACCGGGCAGCACGGTCTGACGGGAATAGGCTCCCGACAAAAAGACGGAGCCGTCTGGGGCCGGGCGGTTCTCAAAAGCAGTGCGATGACTGACGACTGCGCCGGGCATGAGCAGAGCGACAATCTGCCAAAGATTGCGTGCGACGATGTCTTTGGGTTCATCGGCCAGGTTGCGGGTGTAGAGACGGGGGCTGATCTTGCGTGCGGTTCCCGCCCGGACCATGCGGCCTACGGCGGTGGAGGTGCTGCTGTCGGAAAGAAAGACCTCAGGCAGGACAGCCGCTTTCTTTAAAGCAGATTTCGTGAAAGTAGTTTTCTTCATGGTAATGACCTGTGTAAGCGGCGATATGTTGATATTGTCTCATTAAAGAGGCATTTTTGTCAATATTTTATTGATAAGCAACATATTTGTAGATATTGACCAAGTTGACTGAGCTGTGTATCCGGTTCCAACGGATCAGCCCCCACAAATCAGCCCTAACAAATCAGCCCCAGTTGCCGCCCCGCACCAGTGCGTGCAGCTCCCCCTTTCCTCGGATACGCTTTGCCGGAAGAGCGCCGCAGCCTTTGGTCATTAGACTTTCTAGGTTCGCGGCAAATCCCCCTCTTCACCCGTCCCTTGACACCCCCGGTTGACATGACTTTTGAGGACGACTTTGAGTTTGTTGACCGCAATGGTTGTCAGGGGATTGCGAGGAGCCTTTCATGCCCTCCGACTCGATCACACTCCCCATCGGGGAGTACTATGCCCGGCTGGATACACCCGCCGGACCTGACCCGCTGGCACTGCCGGTTCTCATGCCGCAGCCTCCGTTGCTGACGTCTTCTCTGCCGGAGACGGCTTCACCGGACTGGGCACAGTGGCAGCCCACCCTGGACCTGCCTACCCGGCATGGCCTCAGAGAATTGCAACAGCGCATCCAGCAGGACGATCAGGACAAGTGGGACCTCACCGTCCCCCGTGACCGCCTCGCCCTGGCTCAGGGACAGCTTGTGCTGCCCGAAGAGCATCTGGACGAGCACCCGGAACTGCTGACACTTTCCCCCTGGGCCACCGCCCAGGCGTGCCAGCGCCTCGGTATCCCCGCCCCCTACTTCGTCCGCTGCTCCGCTCCCCTGCAAGATGCTCAGTTCAACCACTGGGCTTGGCGCATTGGAATTGAGCCGGACGACGAAACAGACGGAAAAGCGGGCACACCACGCCCGTGGCTCTTGCGCTGTCAGGGAGAAGGCGTGCGGGCTGTTCTTTCGGACCGGTACGCCCCGCTGGACAACGCGGACCTGCTGGGAACCCTGGTTCCTCTGCTGGAAGACCGCTTCGAGGTGCGGGGATTGTCCTTGACCCCGGAGAGCCTGCACCTGCGCTTGGTGGACCCGAGGCTTTGCCGCGAGGTGCTGCCGAACGACCGGCTGATGGTCGGCGTTCACGTCGCCAACAGCGAAGTCGGCAGGCGCAGTGTGACCGTTGATGCACTGGTCTGGCGCTTGGTGTGCCTGAACGGCATGGTGCGGCTGGTTCGTGGAAAGAGCTTGCTGCGCCAGCGTCACATCTCGTGGGATCGTCCCCGCTTTGCCGATGCACTGCGGGTGGCGGTTTCCGAGGCGGTGACTGCCGGAGCCGGTCTCATTGATCGCCTGCAAACGGCGACGCACGAGCCGGTGCCGGACGTGGAAGGGGTGGTGCGTGCGATTGCGAGGCAGGCGGCTCTGACGCGCTCCGTTCAGGAGCGCGTCTTGCAGGCGCTGTCTGCGACTGCGCCGCCTCAGCAGGACCGGGTGTACGGCCTGGTTCAGGCCCTGACATTCACGGCCCAGAGCCTTCCGCCCGATGATCGCTACGATCTGGAGGTGGTGGCAGGGCGGCTGCTGGACGAGGGCTTGCCTGCACCGGTGCGAGAAGATGCGCTCCCTCCCCGTCTGGGTGGAAGCAAAAGGATTTCAGGAGGTTCGGCTCATGCGCCTTTCTCCTGATCACTCAGTTTCCGCTGAGCGTGTGGCTGTGGAAGTTTGCGGGTACCGGCTTGTGCGTCGGGGCCGCTTCTGGCAGGTCTTTGACCCCGAGGAGCGGCTGATCGTCACAGCGGTCTACAAGAAAGGCGGGATGGAGGTGATCCGTCGGCTTCTACCGCCGAATATTTCTCTGCCGCCGGACCTTCGCCCGCTGGCTGATGGACTTCGGAAGCAAAGAACATCAGCCCCGAGGCTGACGCGGACCGCCTACAATCCGCGCCGGACATAAGACGGCAGGATTGAAACGGCAGCGAGAAGAAAGGATTGAAATAAGAGAGGACTGGAACCTTCAGGCCGGATGCAGCACCCGCTGCACCCGGCCATAGCTTTGTCACGATGATTGCTACGGCTTGATTTCATCTGCTACGGCTTGACTTTGAGAGATAGAGAAAGGACAGAAAGACAATGGCAACAGCAACTGAGCTGACGCTCACCCTGGGGAAGACCGTGTACAGCGGCGACCCCGACAGCGACGAGAGACTGCAAGCCCGCGAGGCGCGTGTGAGCGTGACGTGGAGCCTGGGCAAGGACGAGCAGGATTTGACGCTGACAACATCCGCGCTGGCTGAAGAGGCAGAGCGGGCGCTGGCCCAGATGGTTCAGCCCCGACAGAATGCCTCCTGCGAAAATACCACGCTCTCTGAGAACACCGTGCCCAGCGTCCTGCAAAAGCAAGGTACGAACGGGCAATCTGCGGCAACTGTCGGAAACGGTTCCACTGGAAATGGCTCCAACGGCTGTCATCCTGGGAATGGGTACGGGAATGGGCGCAGCCATCAGCCAAATTCTAAACAGGCAGGTCCTGAAGCGGGCAGCGGCAGAACCGCGACAGCCTCCCCGGAAACTACGTCCGAGGAAGCGACCACCCCTCGCTATGGCGGCTATATCCCGCCGCGTGGGGGCAACGGCCATTCTGGTAGCACGGGCAATGGCCCAAGCCCAGGAAGTGCTGCTCAGAGCCAAAGTCCTTCCCCAGCCAGTGCCAAAGCGCCATCTGTTGGTAAGGCTCAATCTGCCGCTACTCAACCCGTCGCCAAGGCGCAGGCGATCACCAGAGCACAATGTCTAGCAGTGCATTCGCACTGTACCCGGCGCGGCATCGCCCAGTGGGAGCTGCTGCGGCTGGTGGCGGAACACTTCGGCAAGCACAACCTGGAAGACTTGGACAAAAACCAGGGCGGGGGGCTGCTGACCATGCTTCAGCAGGCAGAACACGAGCAGAAGTCGGGCAATCCCGACTATGCCAACTAGAGACAGAGCTAATTTGAGACAGGGAAAGAGAGGAAGACTGATGATCACGCCACAGATAAGGGTTCAGCAGCCTGCCAGTCACGGGGACGCCATGCAGGCCAGCCGCCTGACAACCCTGCTACCCGCTCCCGAACTCGATGGTGAAGAAGAGATCGAGCCGCCGCTTCTGTGGGTGGCTCTGGATAAGGAGCGCGGTCTGCTGGTCTGCTGCGGCTTGAAGCTAGAAGTACCGGCATTTGTCGGCACGATTCATCAGAGCCGCGTGGTGCGCGTGATGGCGGACCGGGACGGGCAGGTGCTGTGCGCCTCCTCCAACCGCAAAGCCGCCGACGTGGGTAGGCCCGGCCGCGAGTGCGGGCAGTGTGAAGATCGTTCAGCGGTCTGCTTCCCGCGCTGGTGGATAAGCTGGCGAGAACAGAAAAGCGGGCGCGTGTTCGCCCACACGCTGGGCCGGACGGGCAGCCTGCACTTCACCCGGTATGCGGCGCGTCTGCGTCGGATGGGCCTATCCCCCAGCCAGGTGACAACCCGGCTGTTTGTGCAGGAAGCTCGGACCCGTCAGCATGGGCCGGTTCACCGGAGCCTTCAGTTCACACGAGTTGAGGACAAGAACGATCCGTTCCTTGACTGAACCTTAAACTCGACTTGGAATGGAGACTACAAAGCCTTTCGTGCGCCCGTGCAACGCCCTTTGACGCCGGAAGGCTCAGAAGATAATATGCTCTCGTGCTATCAGGGAAGAAAGCATATTCGCGGGGGCCAGCCCCCTACGGATCAAGTCCCGCCGATTCGGGGAGCAGCCAGCGACCCGGTGTTGACTCAATAGGAGCAGTGCCGGGGATAAGTCTTGTGCCCGGCCCCCGGTCGGTGGGCAAGTAAACACTCCGAGGCGAGCACACACGGCTCCCCTCACCCCGCCCGTCTGAACACACGTTTCAGACGGGCCTTTTGTAAGCCGCTGTCAGCTCCACAGGAGTGCCTAGAGCGTGTTTTCCAAACATCTCCTGTAAAAAGCGATTTTTGTGGCAGAACTGCATGCCCCTACCAGCCACGGAGAGGCTTTCAATCCTCTCCAAAGCAATTTTGCTTTGCGAAACCGTTGTGCGAAGCCCCCAAAAAGCTGTTTTAGCAAGCATACACTCGGCTAAAGCCAAGTTTGCAAAGAAATTGCCGAAATTACACTGATCTTTGGAAAACACACTCTAGGCACTCCTGTGGAACTGACAGCGGCTTTAGTCGGACAGCATCGCCGGACGAAACATGGAATTGGATTTGGGAAATTGGCTGCCGCCCCACCTGAAACTCTGTCCAGGTGGGGCGGGGTGCACCTGTATTATAGGGGGAGACGGGAGTTTCTTTAGGGGCTAATGCTAATACCGTTTACTAGAAATCCAGTTCATAAAACGCTTATGTAAAGAAGGTAAAGCAGTGCCCAGCGTGATTATGATCATATTTACAGCCACCACAATAGTCAGCTCGACGGCCATTATTGTCCAGAAGAAGCTCTTTCCTTGAGGCATTGGACTAGTGATAGACCAAAATGAATGTATCAATCCCGCTAAGATGCTAGTGCAGGCTATGCCCATCAACAAATTGGGGGTTGTTTCCATCACCGTATTCACCTTCTGCCTGGCAAACGCGCAATAAAGAACGTACCCAGAAGATAAAAGAGAAAGCGCAACACCAATCAAGATAAGAGTAGAACTAGTGACATCATGACTGTGCCGAAAATAGTCATGCACCCAGGCCCAGCCTACCGAAGTTAAGAGCACGAGATAGTTTGTGAGTAAGTTCGAGCCGAGTGGGTGCTTTATCACTTTGGTAGGAACATTCTCCGTGGTAGCAGCAGGTGCCACCAGTGCGTTTTGCGGCATAACCATCGAAAGCTGTTTATCCATAAAGTTCTGATGATGAGCAATCGTTTCCTGCTGTGATTTCACAAAACTTTCCAGCTGAAGAATATAGTGGTCCTATTTGTCAAGACAGTAAAACGGTCTTCGTTAAGGTGGATTATGTCTCCTTGCTATTCTTTGGTTTAGTCGGTCTTTCTTAATCGGTCGGGTTCCGCGTGAACCGCCGCAGGCGTCAAGTTTCCCAGCGCCTGATGCGGACGCTGCTCGTTGTAGAAGCGCAGGTATGAAGACAGGCCAGCCCGCGCTTCTCGGGGCGTTTCATAGTCAGTCAGGTACACTTCCTCATACTTGACGCTGCGCCAGAGACGCTCTGTGAAGATGTTGTCCACATAACGCCCGCGCCCGTCCATCGAAACCTGTGCCCCCGCCGCGAAACCTGTGCCCCCGCCGCAAGGACGCGGCTCGTGTAACGCTCACTTGTGAAGTGGCTGCCCTGATCACTGTTGATGATCTCTGGTACAGCTTGCTCCAAAGCCGCCTCGGCGCAGGACAGGACAAACGGCATCTCCAACGTGTCCGAGAGTTCCCAGGCCATCACCCGCCGCGAGAACCAGTCCAGGAACGCCACCAGGTACAAAAAGCCGCTTCGCAGGCGAATATACGTGATGTCCACGCCCCAGACTTGATCGGGCCGCTCGATGGGCAGGCCGCGCAGCAGATACGGGTATACCCGATGGCCGAGACTGCTGGGCCGAGACAGGTTGGGCTTCGGATACAGAGTAGACAGCCCCATTTCAGCACGGTAACGGCGGATCGTGTGCCGCGAAACGTTCATCCCGTCTTGTGCCAGGAGCGTGACCAGTTTGCGTGATCCCAGGCAGGGGCGCTGGGTGTACCATTCATCGAGGCAATGCTTGATCCTAATCTCTTGCTCCCGTACAGAACGCGGCTCGTAGTACAGGCGGCTGCGCGAGACGGACAGCAGATCGGTCTGCCAAAGCAACGGAACACTGCCCGTTTCTTCGCGGATCGAGGGTCTTTCAATGAGGGCCAGCCGCTTGTCAGGCGTCAGGTTCGAGACCAGATTTTTTTTTGAGCCAGTTCACCTGCGTTGTGAGGCGACCGATCTGTTCATAAAGCTGGGCGACTTTCTGCTCCTGTTCTTGCTGGGCTTTGGCCTGCGTGTTTTTGCGCTCGAAGACAACCGCGAGTTCGGCAATGGCTTCCTGCTTCCACTTGGTGACAAGGTTTGGGTGAAGCTGATGCTCGGAAGCGATCTGAGCCACAGTCTTGATTTCTTTGAGCGCTTCCAGCACGATCTGCGCCTTGAAGGCGGCAGAATACTGTTTTCGGGTGTTACTTTTAATGGTGCTCATGGGCGGTGGTGTCCACCTTAGTTTAACCCATTTTGCTGTCCTAATTTATGGGACCATTATAGAATGCGGGCGTTCATTTGGGCTACAACTTCCGCATCCACAGAAGGGCGTGAAAGTTGAGCTTCAGTCGGCAGTAATTTTTCAGCACCATTTAAGCTGGCATGAAGCGTCTCAGAACTTGGCGTACTCATTGTCGTCACTCCTACTTTTCAGACACGCGAGCCAGAAGAAAGTTGCACCACACGGAAATTCACTAAAGCGGCCTCATACCCTGCGGCTCGGCATCTTCTTGGTCAACATTTTAGAGTAAGCCCCACTTTCGATACTCTGCCGACCACATCTTCTTGACTTTTTACCAAAACCATGTTATGCTAATCAGCGGATTCAATTAAAAACAGCACACTCAGAAAGAATAGAGCTATGTCCAGTTTCGGAGAGATTATCTCAGAGAAACGCAAAGAAGCAGGATTTAGCCAAAAGGAGCTTGCCGCCCAAATCATCAAAGAAGACGGCCAAGCTATTTCCCCGCAATACCTGAACGACTTGGAACACAACCGGCGCAACCCTCCATCATCGCACTTGATTGAACAATTTGCCGCCATCCTAAAAATTGAGGCCGTCATCCTTTATCACTGTGCCGGTGAATTGCCCCCCGATCTTAAATGCACTCCGGCAGAAGAAGAGACAGTTATCAAAGCCTACCAGGCGTTTAGAAGGGTCATAGAAAGCAAAGGCGAGTGAGATATACCAAAGACGACAAAGGGCGGTTCGCGCAGCGCCCCTATTACACAGATGCCGAACTCAACTCTCTCTGCGATCAGAAGATTACCGAGTTTTTGATTAAGAAGCATGGCAAAGTCAGCTTCCCCATTGAAACGGATGATCTGAAATCCCTCATTGAACGGGATGCCTCCGACCTTGACGCCTTCGCCGATCTAAGCGGCGAAGGCCCTGGTGTACAAGGCGTCACAGATTTTACCCCAGGCAAAAAACCGAAGGTTCGTATTTCGGAGACGCTTTCGGGGGATGCCAGCGAACACCGCTTGCGAACAACGCTTTCCCATGAATGGGGCCATGTGTGGCTGCACACGCCTTTATACGATGCTATCCAGCCGGGTCTTGACCTATTCCCCACCTGCTGCTCTAAGCCGCACCAATGCCACCGAGACACTATTATAGAAGCTCACGCACGCGACTGGATGGAATGGCAAGCAGGCTTTGTTTGCGGCGCTATTCTCATGCCGATCAGCCACGTTCAAGGGATTCTAAATAGCATCGCTGAGCACAACGGCCAGTATGAGCCAGCACTGATCAACACGCCTCATGCAAACGGCCTTATTAATACACTGGCTGACACTTACCACGTTTCCAAAGATGCTGCTCGCGTCCGATTAGAACGCATGGGCCGTATTGATCGAGTACCCCAGCAAAATTTAACTTTATTATTTTAAGCGAGTCAGCATGAAGACTTGCATTTCCCGTTAAATTGCGGTATATTGATCTGCGGATACGCTAATCCGCGTATTTTAGTACCAGAAAGGTAATAATGATGAGCAAGCCAAGTAAACCGCAGCCGCCCAAGACCCAAACCGTTGTCCGCGACTCAAGAAGTGGACAATTCGTTAAGCCTGGTGAGGCAAAGCGGAGGCCGTCCACGACCGAGACCGAACATTATAAGCGCAAGAAATAGGAGGATGACGAAATGGCGTGGTACAAGTACGAGAAGTTTCTAAGCAAATCTGCCGGCGATGCTTATGACAAAATTTACGAGCCGGGCATCGCAGCGCCTTTTGCAGGCATCTATCGCTGTATGGGGTGTGGGCATGAGATCGGCATAGCACGCGGTCATACTCTCCCACCCCAAAATCATCACCAGCATACGACAGCGCAAGGCCGCATCCGCTGGCAACTGATTGTCTATGCCGACCACGAGCCGAGTTAGCTCAATCGAAACTGTCAAAACACTCTTTTTGCAAGCTGCGTCAATAAACATAGGCGCAGCTTTTTCTTGCCAGTTTGCTCCATTAAGTATAAATATGATGCTTCAAGAATCGACCAGGGAAACATTGGAGATGTTTGTTGAGAAGGCCAGTCTTATGCAAAATCGTGCGTACTGGCAGTTTTTCCGCGAGGGAAAGGAGATCAGCGTCAGCTTTGGCATTGACCCAATCAGTGATGCCTTCATTGATTTGGAATTTGTTGGTCCATCAGTAGAGGCGCGCGATGCACTACTTATTACCTTGCGCCTGTTCCTTCAGGATAATGATTGCATTTCACTGAGGAACCTTGCCAAACTTTCGGTCATAGATCATGGTCTTTCTTCGGAATGGCACCAAGAATTCCCATCTCTCAGGGACACAGCCAATGACTTACTGAATGAATCACTGGAGGTAGTCGCAAAACAAATTGGGATGTCGAAACTCACCGCGCATGATGTTCTTCATACCTTTCTGTATGGAGAGATCGCCCACATGAATTCAGAAAAGCGCAAACTCTATCAATGCTGGAAAGGACTGTCGGTATTCCCACTTCTGGAATTTAGCTTCACCGCCACCGTAGCCAGCTTCCTTTGCGTAGTTTCCAATACGGCAGAATTGGCGGCATCTGAACTGGCGCGAGCACACGTTTGATTAAGACGGCATAACAGCTTACCGCTGATCCCCCGCCCGCCACGACTGCTGCCATGATTCAAGCGCGGCCCGCAGTGCCGCCGTGCGGCGGCGCTGCTTCGGGTCTGCCAGCGGCTCGTCTTCTACGTCATCAAAGGCGTCGTCTGAGTTGCCGTCCAGTAGCAGGTCACATTCGCGGATGTACCCGGCCAGATCATTCAGCACGTTGCCCACCAGCTCGTCCACGGCGGCGCGGTCGCTGCCCCGGAACTGGTCGTCGGTGATAGTCAGAAATTCATGGCTTGGCTCTTTTGGGCGGCTTGGTTCATTCATGGATTGATTTTACCACGCCCGTGTTGACTGCGTCAGGCCGATGGCGTAGCCTTCATTCCCCCGGTTCATTTTGGACAGTTTTTCCTGGTGGGTTTACTTGCGTTATCCTGGCTTGATGAACTCCTTAAACAGCGGTTATCGGGAGTTATGGTTTGCTCGACTAAATAATCATTAGCTGGTCCAAAGTTGCAGAAGCGGATTGAGGGCTGAACTATCTGCCTTCCTCCAGCTATCATCATGAACGGTCAGCCGCAACAATTCATTACAATCGACCAGCCAAAACTTTGTGATGGCCAGTCCACCTTGATTTTTAATAAATTGAGCAAGGCTATCGCGGCGCCTCGTGTTAGGTGTGAAGATCAACACGCGTGCATTCATATAACCTGTCACGGTTTGTAAAAAGTCACCAGCGAATAACGCATCATAGGCCGTGCGTTTCTCTGCCCAATGCCGGTCGCCCCGCTCTGTTGCCCGATCCACTTCTACTAGTGCCGCCAGCACCGTCGGTTTGTTGCCAGAGTGAGCTGGTCTCACCTGGTAAACGAACCAAGCGTCAGGCCGCACCTGGAAAGGGGCGGCCTCCCCAAGTTTGATGACCGCGTCCTGCCCGTCCTTCCAGGTCAGCAGCTTTTGTTCTCCCCCAGATGCTGCGGCACATTTCTCTAGCCACACTCGCACATCCCGCACCTGAAGCTCGTGTGCCAGAAACAAGCTGTTCTTTGGCCCATAGACCACCGGGGGGCGCTTCGCCCACTCCCGCTCGACCAGGCCCGCCCGCAGGAGCAGTTGCAGGGCCTCAGTCGTCGGGGCATAGACGTTAGAGGCAGAGCCATACAGCAGCGAGGCGTCGTTGGCTGCACTCGGCGGGGCGAGCGCCAGCCGCGAGACCGGCAGCACACTCACCAGCCCCGCGTCAAAGAGTGCCCGAAGGTGTTTACGGGCGCTCTTGCGGGACAAATCCTCCCGCGCTCCATCTTCTCTTTCAGCCGGGCAGCACAGCCGGGCTAGCTGGGGCAGGGACAGGAAGCGCATCTCGGCCAGGTAACGCAGCATCTGGACCTTCACAGGCGTCAGTGCCGGCAGACCACTGGGCGTAGAAAGACGTTCGTATCGTTTGCGTCGGTTTCCTCCTCCTGCGGCACTTTCTGTACTGCCGTTTACAGGCGTATCTATGTCCTCCAACGCTTCTTTAGACAATACTTTTTCAGACAAGGCTGCCGTCCTCCCCCTTGTCGCCTGCCACAGCTATCGGATCGTTCTGCACAAGCGCTGAAGACTTACTAAAATGCGGCGTTTCGTTCTGTAATTCAGGGATATGCAACTCAGAAATATGCAGCTCAGGGAAGGTGGCTCGTACTTTTGCAGGAGTAGAACTTGCCTCTTGCTTGCTGCGCGATTTGGGAGCTTTTAGAGCACCTTCCATGGTCTCTATTGTCATCTTGTCTGTAGCTTCATGCGACTTTGACGTACCAGTGGCAACTCGTTCCACCTGCTCCTGCCGCCAGCAGACCGCTTCCTCCACCTCCCGCGCCGACTGACCCGACCGCGCCACCGCCCCGCTCAGCAGCGTCTCTGCTCCTGCGCCCACGGCCACATCTGCTACGCTGACTGCCTCTATCACGCAGGGCTTGCCCCCGGCCAGCCGCAGCGCCGCCCGCCGCACTGGCAGACCCGTCAGCGTCCGCACCCACAGCCGCTCCCGCTCTGCCTCTGTCACCTTGGAGACCACGGACAGCCGGGGCTTCGGGAATGAAATCACCAGCCGCAGAGGAGCAGGGCCACGCACATCGTACTCATCCGGTCCCAGGCCGGACAGATACCGGCTGACCTCCACCGGCTCCCCCGTTCCCGCTGCATGCACATAGAGACGCCCCGCCCCGGAGACCTGGGCCAGACGCAAGATGGCCGCAAGCTGCTCCTTTCCATTCATCCCCATCCCGCTCATTTCCCTATTCTTCATATTTAGTCCCGTCATATTTTTGGACACATCCCGGAACGCTGTCCAGGCCGGAGCAGACAGCCGCACCGGCTCGCCCCAGCCGTCCCGCAGCGTGTGGCTGACCTCCGCCCACGCCTCCACAAAGTCCTCGCTGTCCCGCTTCGCCACGTCTGCCAGCAGAGCCGTCACCCGCTCTCCTGTCCCCGAAGAGAAGGAGGAGGCCGCCGCCCGTGCATCCTCGGGTCCCAGCCGGAAGAACGCCTGCACCGCCGCATTCGCCAGCAGCGCCGTCCGCAGCTCCCCTGAAAGCTGCGCCAGGTGCTGGCAGCAGCACAAGAGGCGTAGGTTGCGCGAGCGTGCGATTGCCAGGATGCCCGTTAAGGCTCCCCCCAGGAACTGCTGGGACACGCCCGCCTCGTCCAGCGACAGCACCACCGGGACTGGACCCGACGCCCGCATGGCCGTCCGCAAAAGCTGATGGGCCAGCATCCCGCCCAGAAGGCGCGCTCCCTCGTCCCCGAGACTTGCTCCGTCCAGATGCACCAGCACCAGACCCGGTTTCTGCCACAGCCCGGCGATGTCCAGGGTACTCCTGCGAGCGCACAGGAGCGGACGCAGGAAGGGGTTCCTGAGCATCTCCCGGAACTTGTTGAGCACCGGTGCGGCAGAGGCCGCTTTCTCGGCTTTGCCCCAGGCGGCAAACTCCGAGAGGAAGAAGTCCCGCGCTTCGGCGTAAGCCAGAGCGTCCCCGCGCAAACACTCCGGGGGCGGGGTCAGGGCCAGCAGTCCGGCCCGGTAGTCTTCGCGCTGAAGGAGGCGGGCCAGCTCGTAGAGGGACAGGCCATGGGCGCTGATGATCGTCAGGGCATTGACCAGCAGGTCCTGCATGCGTGGTCCCCAGGAGCCGCTGCTTTGTTCTAAAACTGAGGCCAGGTCCTGGGCCGCCTGCGAGGGAGACAGTCCTGTTGCTTTGCCATCCAGGGGGTTCCAGCCGGGTGCGCCTGCTCCGGCGAGAAAGGGCGATAGGACGGTGACCTGCTCGGGCTGGATGCCGACGCTGTGGGCAAGCTGGAGCAGATGGCGCAGGGTCTCGGCTTTGGGGTCCAGCATGACGACGGAGCAGCCCGCTTTGAGCTGCTCGGCCAGCAGGTGGAGGGCAAGGCGCGTCTTGCCGGAGCCGGTCGCGCCGCAGAGCAGAGCGTGGCGGGAGAGCAGATCGGGTGTGACCGAGGCAGGACCGGAGGGAGTGTGCTCTTCCGGGCGGAGCGGGAAGTCTAGACGCTCGGCAGCGTAGGCGTGGAACCAGGGCTTGCGGACGTGCGCTTCGAGTTCGGGGGCATCACACAGAACTCGCAAGGGCAGGCTGTCCTCTGCCGCTGCCAGGTAGCGTCCCAAGCGGATGGCGTCTACTTCCTGCTTCTTTGCTTCCTGCGCTTTTGTCTGTGGTTCAGGCGCTTTTCGTTCTTGGGTGACTGTTGCTGGCATGGTAGCTCCTAGCCTCTGGTTCCGTCTGACCCGTCTTCCCCTCTGTGTTCATTCTGTTTCTTTGCTTATTCTATTGAGGCCGCGCCCGGCGGGGAAAGATGACGAACACGCAGGACAGCGGGTGAGGAAGATAAACAGTTACACGCCAGATAGAGGGGTAATGGGCCAGGCCGCTTCTCACAGGCAGGGACACCGGCAGGGCCATGAAAAGCCCCTGCCGATGCCCACCCCATTGTCCCCTTCAATGTCCTGTTAACTGTCCTGCTCCGTCGGTGTATTTGAGGAGCTATCCCGCTTGTGCCTGACGGTTGAGCCGCCACAGCTCCCGCAGGCGCTGCCCCACTTCCTCCACCGCATACGGCGACAGATGCTGCCCCAGCTCGTCCTTGAACATGGCCCAGTCATCCTCGCTTTCCACCCCCTGCAAGAACCCGCGCAAGGCCACGGCTTCCACCTGTTCGCTGGTGACGTGCGCTGATAGCGGTGGCTGAGACGCGGAAGCACCCAGAGAAGGTCCAGCCATGGGGGAGGCTCCGGTCGGCAGTGTGATCAGCCCAAGCGATTGAAGCTCTCCTGCCAGGCGGTGGCGATTGACGTCGTTCCACTCGATCTTGTGGCGTTGCGCCCCTACCTCTCCGCTCTGCAGCGTTGCCCGCAGCCGGATTTCCGCTTCTGCCGTCTTGCACTGCTCGGCCAGCACCGCCTGGCGCGTCTGCATCTTCTGGATGGCGGGGCCGCGCATACGCTCTTCCAGCCATGCCTCGTAGCGCAGGCGCATGACGCCCAGCATCCCCTGCTTGCGGGCGGCGTCCATGTCCGCTTCCATACGGGCGATCAGCGGCTCGAACTGCTTGTCTGCGGTCAGTCCTGGAACGGAGCCGTGAGAAAGGTGAACCAGAGCATTGGTGGGAACAGAAGCGTGAGATTGGGCGGGGGCGCTCGGGGCGAGGCCGCTGTGCGTGGTCGTTTCTGGGGTCATGAGGATTGTCTCCTTGTGCGAACAGTTGGTTTGGGAACGGAAGTAGTACAACTATGTTCGGGCACCGGCATCCGTCGTGGAGAGCCGGGACGTACTGTAAGGGAAGCGGCGGATACTGACAAGGATCAGGCACTCAGCTAAGGAGCTGGTCAGGCAACCGCTATGGCCGACGGTGGCCGGGGGACGAACCAGATCAAGGAAGAGGCAGTCGGTTAAAGAAACCCAGACTGCATAAACTGTGCCAAGTAGCAGGCAGACGGGCGACCATATCAACTATTTTTTAGGGCCACATATTTTTAAGGCCAAATGACAAGCGGTTTTTGCTGTTGCATAGACGCACCTCTGATCTGTTTAGCGGTGTCCGCTGTGGTTTGATGGAAAGGAGCGATAGAGAGGAGCCTTCGCCTCAGAAGACCTTCTACGCTTCCTAGACTCACTGTGAGGAGAACCCCATTATGCCCACCGACTGCGAGACCATCAGCCCTGAGGGCCGTACCGCCAGGTCCGACTACTCTGAAGTGATGCGCCGTTTTGAGCAGGCCATCGCCGCCTACAAAGCCCAGGCCGATCCCCTGACGTTGCTGCTCCTTAACAAGAGCGCCATTCCCCTCATGGACGCGCAGGAACACGCCTGGCAGTCCATGATGATCCTGCGGTTCTCGATCCTGAGCAGCCATTCACCGCCATCCGCGTCGTGTGCGACCAGCGCCTGAGCGACGCTCAGGTGGAACAGCTTACCGGCTGCCTCGGCTACGCCCTTCAAGCGATCCAGCCGGACCGGAATTGTCCCTGCCAAATGTCGTTCGCTTGGAAGCTCCTGCCGGGAGCGGCATTCGAGCGGCCTTCACACTGGTGGAGTTCGCTTATGACGCCCGCCTGTCCGGGCGCACGGCTCCTGACTATGTGGAGGCGCTTGTCAAAGCCCGTGAGTTTATCCGGGACGGTACGCCGATCCGCACCACCAATAAAGCTGGAGCCGGAATGCAGGGAACCAGGCTGGTGGAAGGGCTGGGAGCGGTCAGCCTCAGCCTCTATATCCGATAAGGCTCTATGTCCGATAAGGCTATGTTTGCCCGCTACACGCTTGCACTCAATCTTTACGCATTCTTACCTAATCTTTAGAGTGCCTCAGTGAGGCCGTATGCGTGCCACAATCTCTCGCCCATACAGATGTATGGGCTTTTTTGTCTTCTAATAATCTGCCTTCTCAAGCCATCAGGCTGTCTTCCGACGGCCCAATGGTTTGAGAAGGCGGTTTGAGAAAGCGGGTGCGGAACGTCTCCATTTGCGCGTCGTTGACACTGCACTCAAAGACTGAAAACTGCACCCGCTGCCCGTGTCCCTCACAGAACTTGACGACCCGGCGCAGTCGCGCCCAGCTTGGTCAGCCTGTCAGCTTAAGTGTTCAGTTCGACTCCAGAAGCTTATGGTATTGAGCCACTGCATCCCGATGTATTTCTTTCTGCGCTCTTTGACGGCGATCCCGAGTTGTTCTTACGCGCCGTTCAACCACATTGGGCTTCTCTGAAGAGTCCGCCGAAAACAGCAACGAATTACATTCAGACGTTGAGAACAACCGGCTTGAAAGGGCTTGCCTTGCGTGCAGAAGATCATTTCACCGAAATTTGATCCTCTCAGTTCATCCCCACGCCCGTGGGGCAGACTGACGCGGGAACAGTCTTGCCAAAGTCCATGTACGGTTCATCCCCACGCCCGTGGGGCAGACGCGTTGCCAGCATCCCCATCGCGGCTTCGGCTTGGTTCATCCCCACGCCCGTGGGGCAGACTTGCGTGGGCCGGACGCCCCCCGCTCCGCTCTCTGGTTCATCCCCACGCCCGTGGGGCAGACCTCGGACTGATCGCCTGCGTCGTTTTTGACACCGGTTCATCCCCACGCCCGTGGGGCAGACAGAACGCGATGGCTGGCATCAACTTACAGGGACGGTTCATCCCCACGCCCGTGGGGCAGACATTCTGGGGGAAGGGTTTTTTGTTGCCCCCCTCGGTTCATCCCCACGCCCGTGGGGCAGACTCTAGAAAGGTGTCTACTATGCTACTCTGACTGAATGAGGGCAACGCGAGTACGAACGCTCAGGGTGTTACTGCCTGTTCCTTATTCGCCCCGCGCCGCACTTTTTCCTTTGCGGCGGCTTTAGGGGTAAATACCAGCGTCAGACCTTCCCACTCTATCAGGTCGCGGGCGGTTTCGCCGAAGGAGCGGGCGACGAAGCCTTGCTCAGTCGGGCTGCTGTAGAGAAGCATCCCGGCTCCGGTCTTCGCGCCAGAACGCGCCTTGTCCCACAAACGGTCCCGCACCAGCGCTGAAACTTTGCCGACGAACACGCCGGTGCGTGGCTCGATCATCCACCGGGACAGCTCGCCGCGCAGGGAGGCGGGCACACGTTCCAAAATTAGAATAGTCATTTTAGTATTCCTCCTCGTCCGAGGCTTGTTCATCCGAGTCTTGCTCCGCTGACGGTGTCCATAGCTCAGTCGGCAGGGCTGAGTCTGCATCCGCCGCGAAGTCCGCCGCCGGGTCCGCTTTCACGTTCAGTGCTTTCTGAATGTCAGGCACGATACGCTGAAGCAGCTTTTGTTCGCGGAACTTGTCCCGGCAGGCCAGGCGCACCGCCCGCTCCAGATTCGGCGGGTCTTCCCTGGCAATCTGGAACGCAATCGGGATAGTGATGTCCACTTTGTACAGGTCCGCGATGTCGTACACAAACGAGAGCTGCTTGCCGGTATGGACAAACCCTATCCCCGGACTGTAGCCGGAGGCCAGGATCGCCGCGTGGCAGATGCCGTACAGGCACGAATTGGCACACGAGAGCGCCCGGTTCACCGGGTCCGCGTCCTGCCAACTTGAACGGTCATAGCTGCGGCCCGTCCATTCCACCCCGGAGACCTGACTGGCCTCAGCATAGGCTCGCCGCACCCGTATTCCCTCCATTCCCCGGAGCGCCTCCACCGTCAACAGTCCTTCCGGCGTGTCGGTGAACCGCATCTGGTACATCCGCTTGACCACTTCCAGCCGTCGCCCCTCATCGGACGCCAGCCGCGCCTGCAAAAGCAGCGGCTGGGCACTTCGGGTTCCGCCGGTTCCACAGGCATAGAACCGCACATTTTCTTCCCCCGCCCAGATCACCAGACAGTTGTTGTCTGCCAGCGCCTGCACCGCCGCGTGAGTAATGTTCGTTCCCGGCCCTAGCATCAGCACGCAGAGTGCCGCAGCGGGGATTGCCGTCATCCCGGTGTCGTCCCAGACCGCCACGCTCTTCTCGTAGCGGTCGATACGTCCGTGTTCAATATACAACGATGAAATCTGGTCGCGTACCTTCGGCAGCAGTTGCAAGTTTTCCATGTGTGTATCCCCTCTGCTATCTTTCTCGCGCAAAAACGCGCAAACCGGAACATAGAAGCGAAATTTTCTATTTAACCAATTCAAGGGACTATTCTGTACGCGTCAGATAGCCTCTCGGGTCGATACCGGGTTTGCCCCACGCACGTGGGGCAAACCCGTCGGCGAACACGATTTCCCAATACGGCGACGGTCCATCCCCATGTGCATGGGGCAGACTTTTGCAGCATGGCCGGGAGCGAATACTGCGACGGTTCACCCCCAGGTGTGGGGCAGACACCGTATGCTTCCGGTGCAGCAAGCGCCGACCTGGTTCACCCCCACCGGCGTGGAGCAGACGTCAAAGGCGGCACGGCCACCACGACTTACTACGGTTCATCCCCACGTGCGTGGGGATGACTTGCTAAACTCTGCCTTCATCTGCCCCCGCTTCGGTTCATCCCCACAGGCGTGGGGCAGACTTTGGGTTCGATGCCCTGATCGGCGGCGTAGGCTGGTTCACCCCCACAGGCGTGGGGAGACACCTATGGCATGGGGGAGAGGCCCGCGACTTCGGTTCATCCCCACAGGCGTGGGGCAGACAAGTTGACTTCGTAGAGGTTCCAGTCGGTTTCCGGTTCACCCCCACGTGCGTGGGGCAGACCTAGAAGCGTGTCTACTAGAGTTTATGGCAACAGGGCCGTTTTCCTCTTTTTCTAAAGACATTATTTGAGCGAGGATAAGCTCAAAAGGCCGAAGCCGAAGCCTTTGCCAGCGCCTATCCCGGCGGACAGTGCCTCCGATAGCAGCGCAGGATCGGTGACACGCAGAACGCCTTCAAACCGGACGGCACTGAAGACGGCACGCCGGTCTTTGGCGCGGCACTCCGGGCGCGATTCGCTGGTCTGGGTCACAGAGCAAAGCGCGAAGCCGTGGGCGGCGGCTTTGCGGGTCAGCCAGTCCAGCCGGTCTCCTTCGTGGTAGAGGCCTACCCGTTCGCCCAGGCGGCGGCCTTCAGGCTTGGCTGACTGACGCTTGGTGGGATTTGCCCGCAGGCGAAAGGCGAAGGTCTGGCCGAGCGACAGTGCCGGCGAGAATGCCTTTTGCTGCGGCGGAGCCAGATGATAGTCGGAGCCGACAGTGAGCTGGTTCCAGTCAGGCACGGTGCGGGACTGGACTAGCACACGCCAGCCGTGTGGGGTTTCCTCGACGCGAAAGAGGCAGCGAGCCGCCTGCTGTGCGTCCTCGCCGAAGGCTTTAGCGAGTGTGCGGTGCATCTGGTAAGGATCATATGTTTCAGCCTGCACCCGGCGCGAACGCGGGTCCAGAGTCAGCAGCGAAAGGTACAACATTACAAGACCTCCTTAGAAGAAACATCAAGCGAAGCGTCTGAGTGAATGCCTGAGTGAATGTCTGAGTAAACGTCACGCAGGCGAAGCGGGGGGTGAAGCGGGCGCACACGCCGGAAGCCATATTGGCGTCCGGCATTGAGGCGCAGGGCGTCCTGCCGTGTCAGCGGCCCGTCGGCGTCTTCCAAAGAAGCCGTCAGAATGCGTTCCCGCTCTCGCTCCGTCACCGGGCGGCGGTACGTCCCCGCGCCAAGCTGCGACCAGGGGTGGCGGCGCAGGGCATCTTCCAGTCCAGCGTAGCGGTCCGTGAGACTATCCAGAATAGGGCGGCTGGGGACGCAGGCACGGCGGCCCAGAAACAGCGGCCAGTATGGGTTTTGGAGAGCCTCGGCGCAGCGCAGGAGCAGGTCCGACGGGGCCGCCTGTGTTGCTTCCAGTGCGGCCAGAAACGCGGCGTCTTCCAGATAAAAGCGCGGCGAGATAATGGTCGCCGGGCGAGCATTGGGGTCGGTCCGCAGTGCCTTCCCCGATTTTGTTCCGCCGAGGACCTTGAAGTCTCCGGCGGCGGTCGGCAAAAAGTCCGTGATTGTCTGATAGTCTTCCAAAATGCGTCCCGGCGCATCCGTACGAACGCCGAGCCGCAGGCCCGCATCCAGCTCTTCCACCAGACGCATATCGCCGCGCTCGTAGCCCAAAGCGCAGCCCAGCAGGCCAACCAAACCGGACTTGGTCGGCTCCGCTTCCGTGTCGCGCACATCCCACCGAGAGCGCCCACCCCAGGATTGAAGCGGCCCTTCCAAACGCAGCAGAAGAAGGCGGCTCATGCGGCCCCGCTTTCCGTGCTTTCCGTGCTTTCCGTGCTTTTCGTGCTTTCCGTGCTTTTCGTGTCTGCGCCCGGCGCGGCCATTGCCTGCCGCAGGCCAGCGCACAGGGCGTTCAGCGTTGGCACGGTTTCCACGCCCGCGATCTGGAAATTGCCCTGATCCGGCAGCGGGGCCAGCAGGAAGCGAGCCGTCGCAGGCAGGTTGAAGCCTTCCGTAAGCGCCTGCACGTGCGCGGCCAGCTTGGTCAGCGAATCCGTCACCAGGTCATCGCCTTTGCCGGCGCGGGCCGGGGACACAAACGCATTGGCATAAGAAACCGGTGTGCGAGCCGGACGCACTTCCACCAGCACCGCCGCCGGGAGCTGATGCGCGGCGAACGTGTTTTGCTTGCCGGTCGGCGTGGTCATAATCGCGGCCCGCAGCAGAGCATCTACGGCCTGAATGGCGAGCGCCTGCGCGGCGGCGGTGTCGGCGGGCGATGTGTTGCGGCGTCCGGTGAGGTTGCTGATCAGCCCGGCCAGGTCCACCGAGAAATACTTGTAATAGCAGGCCGAGTTGAACTCGACATCGCCGATCATGTCTGCTCCGGCGTCTTCTTCCTCCTCGCTCTGTCCCTGCAAGTCGTCCACGGCGGTGAAGTAGTCAAACTCATGCGCGATTTGATGCGTAGACAGCGCATGAGCCACCTGGCAGGCGGCATCCACATCCCGGAACGCTTCCGAGGTTGTCATCCGCCCGAAAAGTGCCACATCCACCGTCACGGGCCGGAAGCCAGCGGCGCGGGCCTCGGTCTGGAAGTCGGTCTTGTCTTCCAGCAAGGCTTTCGGAGTGCCTGCCTTTTCCACAGCTTTCTGCATGACGGCAGCCACGGCAGCAATGTCGGCTTCGGTCAAAAACATGGTCTGCGCGGTCTCGTAATCGCCGGTTTTCTGGTTAGGATCGCGTGGCTTGCCCGTATTAGTGCCGAATCCGCTGACACGCTGCGCGGCGGCTTCTGCCAATGCTGGAGCCATGCCGCCCTGAACAAGCCGGGCCTGTACCAGCTCCGGCAGACGCCGGGTGCGCGTGGCGAGCCGGTCCCCCATCTCTTTCCGAAACAGGTCCGAGCGGCGGATAGTGCGCTTGAGGCACTGGCTGGAGATGCGGGCACGCTTGTAGCCGCCGAAGACGCATTCCTTCGGGCTGCCGGATTGGTCGCGGTTCAAGTTGGAAGGGGCGTGGTTCTGCAAAATGTGAATTTCAATCAGCATGGTCTTGGGTTCCTTTTGTTGGCAAAATTTACTGGGAAAATTACTGGTCAGTGCTTGGTTCGTCGGCCTCACCGGAAGGATCAAAGAATCGGGCGGCCCAGCGTTTCTGAACACGCTTTTCCGGGGCATCCCAGAACAGCAGATCAGATAAAAGCTGCGGCCAGTGAACCGAGATGTCGGCGGCGGTCAGCATCTTGACCATCTGTGGCATCCGAAAGCCCATCTCGCCGCTGTCAAAGCGCGAATCCAGTAGGACACCAACGCGGCGCTCTATCGCCTCTTGGCTAAACTTTTGGCCCAGCTTCGCCAGCGATGCGCCGAGGTTCACGTTGGTTTCATTGAAACTTGATGCCTTCAACGCACTTTTGTCCAGCGCCAGCAGGCAGGCTGCGAAAAAATACGTCTCAAAATTGTCGTATTCATCGCGGGTATGCCGCTGTAAAAGCCGGTACATCCAGAGAACGCCACGCGAGTCGGCCAGCGTTTCGCCCGACGCACGGCGCAGGGCGGCCAGCTCGCCGGGATCGAGCTGTTTGACATCTTTCAGAAAGGCACGGGGGCGTGCCAGCCTGTCTTCGGCGCTCGGCAATTCTTCGGCGCTCGGCGGCGGGGCCGACGGTTTTGGGGGTGCTTCAATCATAGGGTTCCTCCTGCTTTGTCACTTTTCGTTTTCTTTGTTTTTCGTTTTCTTTGGCTTGCGCTGCTCGGCGGTGGCGAACGCAAAAAACAGGCGCTTGCCGAACTCTTTGCGGGCTTCCACACGCCGCTTCAAGGTCTGGTAGTCTGTGTCCAGATCGCGGATGGCCTCTTCAAACGCCTCGCGTCCGACCCGGCTGACAACCGCCTGCCAGTCAGCGCGAAGAGCGGCAATTTGAGGGGCGTCCCCTTCCGGGGACAAGACGGCGAGGTCCAAAAGGTATGCCTCATATTCACCGCGCAGCGCGTTCCAAAACTGGCGGCGAGCGGCCTCGATGCGCTCATCAAAAGCCTGGGCATTGCCTGCGCCGCCGCGCTCGTAGGCTTTTTTGATGGCGACACGCAGGCCGGAGGCGACCGCACTGGCATTTTCGATGGCCTCCTGTGCAGCCAAGCCGAACGGTCCATAAACGATCAGCGGGACCGGCAAGGAAAGCGTCTCTCGCTGCCACTCAAAGACTTTCATCTTGAGGTCGGTCCGCATTCCGTAGACAGTCAGCTTTAAATCCGGCTGGCCGGACCACCAGGGGCTGCCGCTCAGTTCGGCAAACTGGTCAACCAGGCGCGGCCTTCCAACATGGAGCAGGGCCAGTGGGCCAGTATCGCGCCAGATCGCTTTTCCTTCCTGGGGGCGCAGGATCAACACCCCGTCTTTGGACAGACGGTAAGCCGCAGCAGGGTCACGCCATGTTTCCAGAGCGCAGGACGCGCCTGCGGTGAACTTCATAGTCTGAATTAAAGTTGGCGTTTCTCGCCCTGTCAGAGTGCAGCGGCCCGGCCCGCCTGGCACAAGCTGAATGCGGCGAGGCCGCCAGGTCAAAGCTTCTCTTAAGCTGGTTTGGGTGCAGCGGTCGCCAGTGGGAGCCTGTTCATTGCGCCAGGCGGGCGGCGTGTCCGTGAGGCCCTGGGGAACATAGGGATCAACAGGCACATTCAGGCACAGCGTTTCAAACAAATTGCGCCCGCTCAGCAGAACGTACCAGGGCGGAGCGCCGTTCAGCGAGGGGGATAACCCCGCCCCGCCCGCCGTCATAAACGGGGCCTGCATGGTCAGCAGCCGGGCGGCCACGGCGGGTGAAACACCAAACTCTGCTTCCGGGGCATGATAAAAATGGCTGGCCGCCGTCCCCGATGGTAGAAACGGGAGCAGGCCCACTAGGGGCTTGCCGGCCTCCGCTGTCATGCCGCCGGTTTGCAGAAACGGAAACTGGAAATGGAACAAATCAAAGCGGTCAGCATAACGCGCAAAATAGGTATCCACGGCTACCGGGTCAAACGCCCCTGCGTCCAGCAGGTCGGTCAAATCCGCCGTGTTATCCGGCGCGAAAATATCTAGGACAAGAGCTGTCAGCAACCGGTACAGCCCAAATTCCACTGTAGGGGCTGGGTCCTGTACCCCGTGCAGCAAGTGTGCCCGACAGATCACATCCCGCAGTCCCATCTCCTGCCACTCACCCTTGTTGGTCAAAATGGGCATCCAGGGTTCCGTGACAACATTGTAAGTCATGCGGGGCCTCCCTGCTTTTCGTCAACGATCTCAATTGCCTGTGTTGCCAGCATCTCCAAGAAAGAAGAGCGTGAAAATCCCTTCTGGTAAGCAATCTTGCTGATACGATCTGCAATTTCCGGGTCCATAGTGGTTGCAATGGTTACCCGGCGCTGTCTCCCCATGAGTGGACGACCTGGCCTGCGATCAAAATCGAGTGTTTGCTGTGTAGTTGCGTTCATTTTTTATTATTCTCCTCGGCACAGTAAACTAGGAACACTTTTTAGTTTGCCCTCTTGAACACATCATACCACGGGAATCAGAACAATTCAGAGCAGTTTCCCAATGTTTTAATCCGGCCTCTCTTGAGAAGCAATGAAGGTACAATTAAACAGCCTCACCTTCGTGAGGATGAACCGGGTTCGTAGTTGACATATTGTGAGCTGTCAGCATCTGCCCCACTGCCGTGGGGATGAATTGTCCGGTAAATTTCCTACGCATGAGCGTCGGCGTCTTCGGCGGACAGAGCAGGCTGATCTCTTAGACGCAGGCCCTCTTTAGGGTGATCCTCAATCGTGATTGAGCTGCGTCTGCCATCTTTCTGAATACACTCTCCTTGCCAGAGGCGATTGCGGAAGCCAAGAACAACATGGTGACGCAGCCATTTGGGACCTTCGGAAATAATCTCAAACCCTAGCTCGGCAGAGGCTTCTTTGAGCCACCACGCCGGCAGATTGACTTTTTGCCGAAACAGGCGACGCATCTGCGCCAAAGGCGGCGGGGGAGCTTTTGGATATGCAATTCCGTGCCGAACAAGGTCCAGTAGACCGGGATCATGCAGAACGAGCGCCGCAACAGTCTGGTCGCCAAGGCGCGTCTGAGCATGAAGAAAACTGGCTTTTTCGCTTTCTTCGGCTTCCGAAACTGCTTCGGTCATCTGCGCCAACTTGAAAACGTCCGCGTCGGGTGCAGGGATCAAGTGTTTGTTGGCTTCGTTTTCCGAGTGTTCCTGAGCCTTGCGACGCTCGATGACCGCTTCCTGAAATATCTCTGATGGCACAGTCAGCGGGGGCAGAGCGGACGGAGCGTAACATGCTTCAATTAGAGGGCGGAAGTCAGCGGGCAAAAAGACCTCCGCACGGTCATGCAGCAAATCCAGCGTTCGCAATAAAAGCTCCGCTGGATAGACCCGGCCAGAACCGCCAAATTCAAAGGTGTCCGAAGCAGGCAGAAGCAGATGCAGTGCTGGGCCAGTGCGGGCGTGTCGCGGATGGTGCGCGTGTCGCCAAACGCGCCCGGATCGCTGAAGCAACAGGTCTACGGGAGCGATCTGAGACAGCATCACGTCAAAGTCAATGTCCAAGCTTTGTTCCACAACCTGCGTGGCGACCAGAATGGCTCTCTGTGGTCGGGGGTGACTAGGATCGGCATCCTTGCCGAAGAGCGCCAGCACTGTCTTTTCGATTTCGTCACGCACCTCGGCGCGGAAACGAGCGTGAAACAGCAGCAGGCGCGTGTTCTCCGGCAGCTCACCACGCTCCTGCATGGCTTGAAGCACCTGGAACGTCTCCTGAGCGGCGACAACCGTGTTGACAATGATGCAGACACAGCCGCCCACCTCGGCCTGGGCAGCGGCCAGCGCCGCTGTTTGCGCCGAAGCGTCCAGCGCCCCCGCATGCGGCACCAAGACTAGTGACCGGTTACGGGACGGGTCAGAAGAAACGGCAATGATCCGTGCAGGCTCCTCCACCTCGGCCTCTTTAGCCGCAGTCTTTTCGGCCTCAGCCAGGGGCACAAATGTAAGGAGTGGGTACGGTTCGTAAGCCGCAGGCGATACCGGCAGCACGTCCCGCCCGGCGTAAGCCGCACACAACTGCTGCTTCTGGGCACGCGACAAGGTGGCTGAAAGCAAAATGACAGGGATACTAAGAACGCGGCACCAGGACAGGAGCCGGCACAGGAGCGTAGTCATATACGCATCGTAGGCATGAACTTCATCGACAATTAACGTTTTAGCAGAAAGGCCAAGGAAGCGCAGAAAGCCATGCTTGACGTTCAAGGCGGCCATCAGCGCCTGATCGACGGTCCCAATCCCATGCGGGGCCAGAAGGGCACGCTTGGCAGCGCGGAACCATTCACGCGACAGTGGCTCGTCGTCTTCGTCGCCGCTGTCTGCACCGAACGTCTGCGCCGCTTCCTGGGGCAAAACTTCGTCCATCAGCCACGAAAGGCCATGAACCAGGCGCGGCACGGTCCCCGGAGACGTGCGCTCCAGGTAGATATGGTAACGACCGTACATCTGGTTGCTGGTCGCTGTTGTCGGAAGCGCGAAATAGACCCCGGCACGGCCTGTCTGCCGGTTCCAGCATTCGGCCAGGTAAATCGCGCCTTCAGTTTTGCCTTCTCCCATCGGCGCTTCCACAATCGCCAGACCCGGCAGGAGGCCGCGCAAACATTCATTTTCCAGCGCCGTTTGGATGGGCCGGGGATCAAATCCGGGCCAGAGGTCAATAAACGTCGGCGACTTGTCAGCCCCCGGCTCAGGCGGCGTCAGCTCCAAGCGACGGACCGCACGGGCGGCTTCGACTTGTGCCGCTTTCCAATACTGCGGCGGTGGCAGCTCCGCGTTCAGCCGGACGGGTTCATTGTAAGCATACTGCTCGTGGTTGGAAGCAATCCAGTCAGACAGCACAATCAGGCCAGATAGCTTGGTTCCGGCAGCCCCGGCATCCTGGAAGCGATCCAAAGCGTAAGGTTCAACGCCGAGTACGTCCACCACTAAAGCGGCCAAGGCATCGCGCAGAGGATTCCAGCGGGCAAGATGCTGGGGCATCGCACTTTCGTCGTAAAATTCTCCATTACTTCTGTTTTTGCCGGCTGCAAAGTTGCCATGATGGCCCCGGATCGCGCCGGTGACGACCTGGCTAGCTTTTCTCCCCCATCCCCGCTCATATAAAAAGCCCCCAGCCAATCAGCGGAGCGGGCCTCATGCCGAAAGCGTGTGACCTCCGGCCATAGCTCCAGCCCCAGCCCTTCAATTCGCGCTTTTTGCTGCGGGTCTTTATTTTGGAACTGAGCATCTGCCTTGCCGATGTCATGCAGGGCAACCAGTAGAAGCAGCCAGGGCTTCGGAATTTCCTCTACTCCCTCAAGGTTCTCTACTCCCCCAAAGCGGGGCAGCAAAGCCTCGCAGACCGCAGCGACATCCAGCAGATGACACCACAGGGGATGCTGGGGATCGGACTTGGCCCAAAGATGCAGGTGAAGTGGGGTTAGCATACGGCATCATGGCACAATCACGTCGAATTGAGAGAGACAGCGTAGTGTCTCTGCAAAGATTTTTTGGGAACAGGGGGGAATTTTTATGAATCGGCATCATATAAAGCGAGCATCGCAGTTAGCTCCTCCTGCATGCGGGCACGCAGGGCCAGGCCGCCGAGGACGCACGCATGGCGTCGCCAGCGCAGAAGCTCGGCAGTCATACCGTCCAGCCCCTGCACTTCTCCTGTGAGGCGGGCTGTATCGTCGGGCAGAAACGCGCGCTAGGCCCGGCGGCCAGCGGCGGGCGACTGCATAAGCCGCCGCCGGGGCAGCAAATATAACATCCACAGCCTCTGGGGAACCACCACGCAGGCCGCCGATAACTCCACTCGCCTCGGCGAAGGCTGCCCACGCTTCTTCGCGCAGAGCAAAGGTCGCATCGGTTTCACGCATCTCGAATATGCGGTTTAATGCAAAGGTGCGAATTTCGCCGCGCCCATGATCCCAGCCGTGCAGCTCCCAAAACCGGCCCTCCCGTGGCTCGACAGCGTAGGGGTCCATACGACGCCAGGCACGCGACCCGCTGCTGGCACTTTCGTAGTCAATTTCCACTGTCCGGCGCGTCGCAGCAGCGCGGACCAGAGCTTCCAGCGGTGCTTGAGAATAGTCGCGGGGGAACGCGGCGGGGCGCACAGCGGCAGCAGCCTCCGTCAGCAAAGCCTTGAGAGCAGGCGGCACACCCGCCGTGGCTTTGTCCAGCACGGCCAGCAGGGCGGCGTCCTGAGCAATGCCGGTCAGCAGGCCACGCGCCAGTGCCAGGGCAACCATGTCCTGCGCGGTCAAAGCGACGAGAGGAAAAGCCCATTCCTTGTCAGGAAGCTGGTAAGATTTAGCACGGGCATTATATTCCAGGGGAACACCCGCCGCACGAAGTGTCTTCACGTCCCGGTGAATGGTCTGAATATCGCAGCCACAGGCAAAGGACAACTCATCGCGCCCCAGAGTTGCTCCGACTGGGTTAGCAAAAACAAGAGTGACAATTTTGAAGAGGCGGGCGGCCCGCCGCATAGCTTCCTCACGCTGAGACATAGGGGTTTCTCTCATATTTCTTGGATCAAGACAATGGTACGATTTCCGGTTAATCTTCTTTTGTTTGACCCTTTATGGAAACAACATCATCAATTCACGTTTTTTGTCAGAAAACAAAGCGTTTTTTTCTGACACTTTCCTCTAAAAGATGCTATAATCAGTCTATGAACAGTCGCTTTACAAGGACCGAAAGCTTGTTGGACATCATACGCCAAAAGATTTGCGCCTCTGGGTCGGGCACGGTCTTCAATCCATCGGACTTTCTTTCTCTTGGCTCGCGGGCCGCCGTCGATCAGGTGCTGTCGCGTCTCACGAAGAAGGGGACACTGCGGCGTCTGCGGCGAGGCGTCTACCATTTTCCCCAGATCAATGAGCGGCTCGGCATTACGCTTTCTCCCACTCCTGAGGCAATCGCTCAGGCGCTTGCCCGAGGCCACCGGTCGTCACTTCAGGTCGCTGGCGCTCAGGCCGCAAACCTCCTGGGCCTGAGCGAGCAAGTGCCCGCGCATGTGGTGTACCTCACTGATGGCACCGCCGGAAAGGTTCAAGTTGGCAATCAGACCATTGAGTTGCGGCACGCCGCTCCCCGCTCCATGCAGGCCGCTGGCCGGATCAGCGGGACCGTTATCCAGGCGTTGCGGCACCTGGGTCAGAAGAACGTGACCCCCGAGGTTTTGCGGAGGCTCCAGACCAAACTCTCAGGGGAAGATAAAAAGACACTCCAGCGCGATCTGCTCCTCGCGCCCGGCTGGATGCGCCCGCTGCTGTTGTCAGTGACCGAGGACATTTCCTTAGACGCAGTGTTAAGAGAGGACTAACATATGGACCGCGTCGCCATTTTGTCCGCTGCCGACCGCCAGGCACTCTTTGAGGAGGTCGCCGCCCGCCGGGGCTTGTCTGCCCTCGTCATCGAGAAAGATTTTTGGGTCTGCTGGGCGCTCCGGCGCGTCTTCGCGCTGCCGATGCTCGGCGAACAATTCATCTTCAAGGGAGGCACTTCCCTTTCCAAGGTATTCGGCCTCATCGAGCGTTTTTCCGAAGACATTGACCTGTCAATCCAGCGTGACTATCTGGGCGCGGTGGGCGACCGGGACCCGGAGCAGGAAGGGATCAGCAGCACTCAGCGTGCCCGGCGCGTGGAAGCGCTGAGAGACCGTTGCCGCCTAGTTGTCCGCGAGCAGATGCAGCCAGCGCTGGCCGCCGCGCTAACCGATCACCTAGGGGCCTCTGGGACATCCTGGCGACTGGAGCCTGATCCAGAAGAAGAGGGAACTCTGCTGTTTACTTATCCAGCGGTTCAGTCCTTTGGGGTTCTTCCGGCGTACATTCGCCCACAGGTCAAGCTTGAGATGGGCGCTGGCTCTGATCCCTACCCGCTCGGACGCCACCTGGTACGCTCCTATGCGGCGGAAACCTTCCCAGAGGTGTTTGGTTCACCCGAGGTCACGGTCGTGGCGTTGGAAGCGGAGCGCACGTTCTGGGAGAAGGCCACGCTTCTGCATGCCGAATGCCACCGGTCGCCAGACCGCCCAACACCGCCCCGCCTGTCCCGTCACTATTACGATCTGATGCGGCTGGCCCAGCATCCTGTGGGCGAGCGGGCGCTGGCGGACCGCGCCTTGCGTGAACGCGTCGTGCGCCACAAGAGTGTCTATTTCGCCTCCGGCTGGGCCAGTTACGAGACAGCGCAGCCCGGCACGTTCCGACTGGTGCCGGGGCCAGAGAGAGTGTCGGCGCTGCGGCAGGACTACCGCCAGATGCGGGATATGATCTTTGCCCACACCCCAACATTTGAGGCAATCATGAAGGCTATCACCAAGCTTGAAAAGTCGATCAATGAAAGTTAATTAATGCAGGTTCCTGACATGCCACTCCTCTGATTCCTGAACAATTACCTTACCCGTCCCCACATTACCCATCTTCACAGCGGGAAGCTGGCGTTCGGCTCCGTCGTGAACCACTGCGCTGTGCCCAGCTCTTGAAGTGCTGTGTCCAGCGCCTGAAGCTCTGCCAAAGTCCCGCCCTCCGCTGTATAGCAGTTGCCGAGGTAGCCAACGACATTAATCCGGTACTGGTACTCCTCAACACTTTCACACTTTACCGCTCGCAGCGCCTGCATTCCCCAGCGTAGCATCGCCAGGCAATACTCCTGCCTTGCAGTGCGCTGTTCTTGATTTGCGTCTTGTTCTGAGGTCGCATCTTGGTCTTGGGTTGCATCTTGGTCTGGCATTATGACTTCTTCTTTCAACCCCTGGCTCCTCAAACTCTGGCTTTCCAAATTTGGGAGCATTTATTCCTTTGCTGACTCCCTATTATTGGGAACGGGGACTTTTTCCTATAATCTCACTTGTTCCCTAAAATCCGACCCGTGCGACTGCTTACAATCCAACCTGTGCGGCGGTGCAGGGGGCCGTCTCGGATGTAGCGGCGGGCCACCATCACGCTTTTGTGCCCCGTCTGCGCCATGATGGAACGCTCGGAAACACCGCGCAGGCGCGGCGCTCGTCGATAGGCCCGCCCGAAGGGAGTGACCCGTGTAATTTGCCGTGCCGGTTGCTGGCAGCCTATGGAGTAAGCCATGATTGCTGCTTTATGATTGCTTTCCTGTCTTTGTCTTCCCCCCATCCTCCTGTGCGCCAATGAGCCGGTAGAGCGACGTGCGGCTGACGGCCAGCGTATTGCAAATCTCGGCCACAGACAGCGTCCGGCTGCGATAGAGGGTCAGCGCCGTCTCCGCTTTCTTTCCCGTCAGGACCGGACGACGGCCCCCTACTCGTCCCCGCGCCCTCGCCGCAGACAACCCCGCCTGAGTCCGCTCCCGCACGAGGTCCCGCTCAAACTCCGCTAGTGCCCCGAAGACATGAAAGACCAGCTTGCCGCCGGGGGTCGTGGTGTCGATCTGCTCCTGCAAGCTCCGCAGCCCGATCCCGCGCTTTTCCAAATCCAGGGCCACTTCAATGAGCTGCTTGAGGCTGCGGCCCAAACGGTCCAGCTTCCAAACCACAAGTGTGTCCCCTGTTCGTAAATGGCTCAGAGCGTCGGCCAGCCCAGCGCGGTCGGTCTTGGCACCGGAAGCGGTGTCAGTGAAAACGCGGTCGCAGGGCACTTTGGCAAGAGCATCATGTTGAAGAGCGAGGTTCTGGTCTTGGGTGGAAACGCGAGCATAACCGATACTAATTCCGATATTGATTCCATTGGTCATGGCACATTGTACCATAACTCGTATTAAGGCGCATCAAAGCGGACGTTGTTTTTGGGATGCGAAGTGGAACAGGAAACGGGGCCAAAAGGGGTTTGCAGGGGCATGCGGGGAATATGTTCCACAAAGGGACGTTTTTGCGCCTTAGGCGCTCATGACTTCACGCCATCAGGTAAATTTCCAGTTCGGCGGCACGGTGCGCGGCGGTGTGAGACAGCAGCACGCGGGCGCGGGCGCGGGCACCAATCCCTTGCCGTTCGTCTTCAGGCAGTTCGCGCAGCACGGACAAAGCTTCCTCAGCAGTCGTGGCGACTAAAATCTCCGCGCCGATGTCGAAGAACGTATCCAGTCCCTCCCAGGCGTCACTCAGCACGGAAACGCCGCAGGCAGCGGCCTCGAAAAGCCGGACGCTCGGTGAGTAACCTGCCGCGATCATGTCGGCCCGTGTCACGTTCAGCGTCCAGCGCTGAGCGTTGTAGAAGGCGCGGTGTTCGGCGGGCGGCAGGTGCTCAATACGCTCGACGTTGGCAGGCCATACGATGCTGTTTGGATACTTGGGGCCAGCAACGGCAAAGCGGCCTTCCGGCCAGCGTGCCGCCGGTTCGAGCAACAGCCGGGTCAGGGGCGGCTGCCGGTCGGGGCTGAATGTCCCCATGTAGCCCAAATCCCAGACAGGAGCAACGCTCTCGGGATAATAAAGTGCGGGGTCAACCGAGCAGTACAGGGGCCGGGCACGCGGCGAGCCGTACTGGCGCTCCAGGCGTTCCAGTACCGGCCCGCCTGAAAACGACAGATACAGGTCATAGCGGGGAATCAGAGTTGGGGACAGGTACTCAAAGTCGCCCCTCGCCAGCTTCGCCAGCGTCACGGGGGTGTCGATGTCATAAAAGGCGGTCACGCCCCCGGCGATTCGTGTTACCCACTCCCCAACCGCGACGCCCTCCGGCACATACGAGCCGACGATGACAGCGTCGGCCCCGGCGACATCGGCGGTGAAACGTGTTTGCAGGTTCGGCAAGTCGGCGTACAGCGCCGTCCGGCCATAGGGTGGATCGGGCAGGTCGCGCTGGCAGGCGTACCAGGGGGCGTCGCGCTCCAAAAACAGCACGTCATGGCCCCGCGCCGCCATCTCGCGCACCAGGCCCCGGTAGGTGGTCGCGTGGCCGTTGCCCCAGGACGACGTGATGCTCAGGCCCAGGATGACAATCTTCATCCCACGCCCTCCAAGACGGCTTCCAGCAGCACCGCCCGGTGCATATAAGTATGTTCGGCGAGGACGCGCCGCCGGGCGGCGTCGCCGATGGCACGCGCTCGGTCGGGTGTCAGCGCCTGCAAATGCGCGGCGACTTCAGCCCCGTCCCGTGCCACCAGCACCTCGCGCTCCGGCTCTAAAAACAGCGCGATGCCTTCCCAGTCGTCGGTAATCAGACACGCCCCCGCCCCCGCTGCCTCAAACACCCGCGTCGCGGGAGAAAATCCGTAGCGGGCCATGGACTCGCGGCTGACGTTCAGCACGGCCAGCGGCGTCCGGTTGAAGGCATTGTGGTCGGTGGTGTAGACGTGGCCGACGTAGCCGACATTGGCGGGCACTGACTTGTCTTCCCAGCCGCTGCCGCCCAGCAGGAACGCCTTCTGCGGGGCCTCGGCGGCGGCCCGCAGAAAGAACTCTTCAACCCGCGCTTCCCGGTCCGGCAGGCGGTTCCCCAGAAATCCCAGATCAGCCTGAAAGCGTGGGTCCGGCGGCACGGGATGGTGCGTGGACGGGTCCAGGGCATTGTAGATGGGAACACACCGCCGCGCCCCCAGCGCCTCATAGGCGCGGACGACAGGAGCGCCGCCGCCGTAGGTCAGCACCAAATCGTAGCGGGGGATAAGCGGCAGGAACGGGTTCGACAAGTCAGTGTGCACCCGGTCCAGGGTCGCGGGGGCATCCACATCCCAGAAAGCGGTCAAAGTGCCGGGGCGCTTCAAGGCGGGAACGGCGGCTTCCAGCAGCTCGTCAAAAACGCCGATGCCGCTGGCCTTGATGATCAGATCGGCCCCCCGCGCCTCTTCCAGCGCCGCCAGGACGCCGTCCTCGCCCTCACCGGGATAGACCACGACTCGTGCCCAGTCAGGGTCGTTCATGTCACGATGCTGCTGACGCCCGTAGGCGTCCGGCTCGTAGAACGTCACCCGATGACCGCGCTCGTGCAGCGCCCAAATGATGCCCCGGTAGTAGGTGGCCGCCCCGTTCCAGTACGCCGAGACCAGGCTGGAGCCGAAAAATGCGATGTTCATGGCCGCCCCATTTCTTCGGCGATTGCCAGCAGCTCGTCCACGCGATGCCCGCAAGTGTGCTTTGCCCGGATCGTCGCCAGCCCATGCGCGGCCAGTGCCGACGCTTTTCCGCCGTCGGCAAGCAGGGCCTGGAGCTGGCGCGTCATTGCTGCGCCGTCTGCCGCCGTCAGGAAATCCTCGCCGGGCGTGAACAGCCCTTCGGCGTCGTTCCAGGGGGCACAGACCAAAGGAATGCCGCAGGCGAGAGCTTCAAAGACGCGGATGGTCGGAATGCCTGGCAGTGCCTGCACGTAGGGACGCCGGGGAACATGGACGGTCACGCCGAAGGCGGCGAAGATGGCAGGAGCTTCGTAGTTGGGCAGCCAGCCTGCATACTCGATCCCGGCCTCGGCCAGCGCACGCTTTGCATGGTCCGGGTAGCGGACGCCGTAGACACGCGCCTTCAGGCCCAGTGCCTTGACCGGTTCCAGCAGAAACTCGTGCAGCTCCTGCGTCCGCTCATCATCACCCCAGTTGCCGACCCAGACTAGGTCGCCCTGGCGCGGGATGCCGGAGATGGGGTGGAACACGCGGGTGTCGGCAGCTTCATGCCACGTCCAGGCACGTTTCGCCCAGCCGTTTTCCAGATACAGATCGCGGATGACTCTGCCAAAGGCCAGCACGCCGTCATAATGGGTCAGGTCATAGGCGGCCATGCTGTCCCGCTCCGTGACAGCGCGGTGGTGGGTATCGTGGAACAGCAGCCGAAAGCCTCCGAAGATGGCCCGGATCATTCCAAGTTCCTTCACGAGAGTGTGATCATTCCACTCATGCACCAGAACGAGGTCGGCTCCGCGCACCGCTTCCTTGAGGTCGAAACTGCTCAAAGTGTACTGAATGCTTTCCAGGCCGGGATACGCGGCCCGAAACCCGGCCAGCGGTGCGTCGCCGTGTTCCGAACGAAGGTTTTGCAGGCTCCAGGAATCGTCCGGCTCGTACACCTGAACGTCGTGACCGCGCCCCCGCAGTTCACTGACCACGCCGCGCAGGAAGTGCGCGTTGCCGTGGTTCCAGTCGGACAGGAGCGAATGGTAAAACATCACGATCCGCACGTCTTCTCTCCTCTTGTCTTTGTTTCTGTCAATGTGTGATAAGCGGCTAGGTATTCTGAGGCCATCCGCGCCGGCACGTATCGGAGGGCGCGGGCACGGGCACGGGCGGTCATCGCCTGCCGGTAGGGGGCGTCCGTAATCAGCCGGCAAAGCGCCCTTTCCAGTGCCTCAGAATCGTCGGGCGCGGCAAACAGGGCGGCATCGCCCCAGACTTCCCGCAGACTGGGGATGTCGCCGAGGACGAGGGCGCAGCCTGCCAGGCCCGCTTCCAGCGCGGACAGTCCGAACGGCTCGTAGCGTGCCGGCAGGGCGTAGATCGCGGCCCGCGCCAGCAAACCTGCCAGCACGCTCGGCGCGAGGTGTCCCAGCAAAGAGACGCCCTCAGCTTCAATACGTCCCCCCTCGGGACCGCGCTGCTCCCCGGCCACACAGACCGGCCAGGGCAGGCAGGGCGCGCCCCGTGCCAGCGCGGCCAAGTTTTTGCCTTCATCCCATAAACGCCCGGCGGACAGCACGAACTTTTCTTTCGGCCCCGGCGGGAACAACTCCGGGAAGCGGCTGTTGAAAATGACTTGAATCGGCGGCAGCGGCCCGTAATGCGTCTGAAGCGCGTCCGCCATTGCCTGCGTGGGAGCGGCAATCCGCGAGGCGGCCCGCAGACCGCCCGCCACTTCCTGCCGGTAGCGGTCCCAGGTCGGCGGCGCGTCTTCGCCTTTGACGGCACGCCACCAGGACAGCACGCAGGAATGACCGACCATCAGCGTGGGCGCACGCCAGGGCAGCGCCCCGTGTGCGTAGCCGTTCAGGTGAATGACATCCGGCCCAAGACGCGCTTCCAGCCCTAGCAGCCAGCCGCCCGCCCGGCGCACGTCTTCCCAGGGATCGGCCATCCATTCCAGCGCGTAGTCGCTTTCAAAGACCTGAAGGCTGCCGACGGCGCGGGACTCCTCCCACTGAGACGCGCTCAGGGAGCGGCCCATCGCGGCCAGCGCGATCTGAACGCCCTGTGGTTCCAGCGCACGGGCCAGCTCCAGCGCATACGTCCAGACGCCGCCGACCGTGTCCGCCGTCATCAAGACTTTCATGGGGAGAACGTTACCAGGGCTTTCAGGAAGCCGTCGGGCCGGTCACGAGTCATGTTCAGCGCGTCGGCCAGACCGCTCAGGGGAAATGTGTGGGTGTAGAGGGGGGCAGGATTCAATCGGCCCTCGACCACGGCCTGCATCGCCTCTGCCATACCGTCGGTGTAGACTCGCTGCTCGCGCTCGTGGGCGTTGATCACATCCAGCCCCTTCCAGTTCCACTGCTGCATATTGACCTGGCGCGGGCCGTCCTGATGATACCCGGCGATGACCAGTCGGCCCATCTCGCGGACCAGCTCTGTGGACAGATCAAGCGGCCACTGCTTGCCGACAGCCTCGATGACCACGTCGCACCCGACGCCCCCGGTCAGCTCCTTGACCTGCTCAATGATGCGCCAGTGGTCGTCCATCGCAATGGCCTCCGCCGCGCCCATGTCACGCGCCACGGCCTGCGCGAATGGGCGGCGGGCGACGGCCACAACACGCGCCCCGGCCTGCGACGCCATCCGGGTCAGAAGCGCCCCCAGAAAGCCGATGCCGACAATGGCGACAGTATCCCCGGCTTTGACCCCGCTGCGGCGGAAGATGTTGACAGCGCAGCCGAGCGGCTCGCCGGGAAAAGGCTGCCCGGCCAGCGCGTCCGGCATCTTGACCACCGAATCGACCGCCGCCGTATCGTACTCGGCGTAGGCATGATTGGACAGCAGGGCAACCCGGTCGCCCGACTGGAAGCCAGACACTTCCTGACCGACGGCGTCAATTACGCCCCACCCCTCATGCCCCAGCGCACCGGGCGCGAACGGGTAGGTGAACCACGGCTCGCCCTGCCAGGGAGACAGGTTAGACGCGCAGACGCCGCACCCTTCCAGCCGCACGCGCACCTGCTGCGGGCCGGGTTCGGGCGGGGCCGTCTCGACAATCTCAATATGCCCCGGCTCGGTCAGCACGGCGGCACGCATAGATCGGGGTTCGCTCATCGGCCTGCCTCCGCCTGCGCTGTCCCCTGTGCCTCGCAGAGCCAGGCATACAAACGTTCCAATCCCCGGCATACATCGACCTGCGGTGACCACCCGGTCGCCGACTGGAAACGGCTCGTGTCCGAGACATAGTAACGCTGATCACCGACGCGCCAGTCTTCGAACGACAGCTCTGGCTTGCAGCCGTGGATTTCGCCGATCAGCCCGAGCAGGTCCAGCAAACTGGTCGTGTTGCCTGGCCCGCCGCCGATGTTGAAGGCCCGCCCGGTGAGCGAATCCATGTGTCCCATCGCCCGCAGGAATGCCTCAACCAAATCCTCAACAAACAGCACATCGCGCACCTGCATCCCATCGCCGTATAAAGTGATAGGCTGTCCTTGAAGCGTGCGTATCAGGAAGTGGGCCACCCAGCCCTGGTCTTCGGTCCCAAACTGGTGCGGCCCATAGATGCAGCTCATGCGGAACACGACAGCAGACAGGCCAAACGAGCGGGCATAATCCAGCACATACTGGTCGGCGGTTCCTTTGGAGCAGCCATAAGGGCTGTGAAAGTCCAGCGGGCGGTCTTCGCCGATACCACTTGCCCGCAACACGGGTTCCTCCGGCTCATAGCGATTGGCTCTGCGGCGAAGCGGAACGTCTTCCAGACCGCCGTAGACTTTGTTGGTAGAGGTGAAGACCAGCGGCGGCGGACTGTTCTGGGCACGAATGGCTTCCAGCAGGTTCAGCGTCCCGCGTGCGTTCACCTCGAAATCGTAGATCGGGTTCAAAAGACTCGAGGTGACGGCCACCTGCGCCGCAAAGTGGAACACCTGCGAGGCACGCCGGACGGCCTGGCCCAGCGCGTGTGGGTCGCGCACGTCGGCAACCTCAATCTGGACCCGTTCACCGTGCTGCTCTCGCAGCCAGTGGGCGTTTTTTTCCACGCCGGGCCGGGATAGATTATCGTAAAGCAGCACCGAACGGCCCTCGCGCAGCAGGCGGTCGGCCAGATTGGTTCCGATGAAGCCTGCGCCGCCGGTGATGAGCGTTGGGCGCTCCGCCGCCTCCTGATGCACGCCGCTGCCGAGCCAGCCAGTGCGCCGGACGGCGGCGAGTCCGCCTTCGGCCCACAGGCGAAACAGCAGTTTTTCCCCGCCGTCCTCGCGGCGCAGGCCGAAGTGGTATTCCCGCTCGTCGGAGTGGAAGCCGTCCACCGTCGGCAACGCGGCGGCGAGGTCATGGGCAGCATACCAGTAGACGCGGGATGCGGACGATTCAAGGGCATCCTGGAACGCCTCTATCTGACGCCGCTCGTCGTGCCGCCAGGTGGAATAGCCTGTCTCGGTGATCCAAATTTCCGCCTGTGACCCATGCCGGACCAGCACGTCGCGCACGCGGGCAAGGTTGACGTTCCAGCCTTCCCAGTGAAACTCAAACGTGATGGGGAAGCCATGAACGCCAACGGCGTCAATGTGCGCGATCACTCCGCGCTCGCACATCAGGCGAATCCAGTGCGGGTCAATGGGTCCCGGCCCGCCCAGCACGGTTTTCTTGCCGCGCTGGTGCGCCCAGTAGGCCGCACCGCCCACCATCTCGCTGAACAGCAGCCACTCAGGGTCCAGCGTGACATCCCACTCGCGCAGGTTGTTCGGCTCGTTCCACAGCTCGACCCACTCGAAGCAGTCGCCGTACCGGGTGATCATCACATCCAGGAAGTCCGCGTACCACTTCGGGCTGCGCGGCGGCGACGACGACTTGGCGGCAATTCCGAGGGAGGGCGGCGTATAGACAAAGCAGGGCAGCAGGTCAACCTCGCGGGCCAACCGGGGCAGCAGCCAGTCGTACCAGGCTTCTCCTTCGGGCGTCACCCAGTCGGCCCAGGAAACGCCTGTCCGTAGGTGGGTGACACCCAGCCGCTTCAGATCACTCAGCACACGCTCCACTCGGTCCTTCTCGCCTGGACGGAACCACTCCAAAATGCCGACGATAGGCTCGCTCATACCGTCAGCCCCCTCGCCGCCAGCTCGGCACGGGCGGCGGCGATGTTATCCGTCGCCGCCTGTCCTTCAAGCCAGGTCGCCAGTTGTGCCATTCCTGCTTCCAGTGTGACTTGCGGCTGGTAGCCGAGGACGCGCTGCGCCAGAGTAATGTCCCCGAAACAGTGCCGGATGTCCCCGGCACGGTACTGACCGGTGACCTCGGCCTGAATGTGTTCCATCCCAAGGGCACGGCTCATCCGGTCGGCGACCTCGCGGATGGAGCAGGGACGTCCGCTGCCGATATTGAAGACCTGCCCCGCCGCGTCCGGGGTTTCCAGTGCCAGACGGCAGGCACGGGCGATGTCGGCGACGCCGACGAAATCCCGCTGCTGATTGCCGTCTTCATTGATCAGCGGTGCTTTGCCATTGAGGAAGCGTGACGCGAAGATCGCCAGCACGCCCGTGTAGGGGTTGGACAGGGCCTGATTGGGTCCGAAGGCGTTGAAGAAGCGCAGCGCAACCGTCGGCAGGCCATACGCGCGGCCCACAATTAAACACATCCGCTCCTGATCGTACTTGGACAGGGCATACACCGAAGCGAGGGAGGGAGTTTTGGTTTCCGGCGTTGGTAGCGGTGTCAGCGGCTGGCCTGCTTCCCCGCGCACCTCCCAGTCGCCCGCTTTGAGCTGGTCCAGGCCGCGCTCCGCGCCCGCCGTCACCTGTCCGTCGGTGTCCGAGTACAGCCCCTCGCCGTAGATGCTCATACTGGACGCGACGATCAGCCGCTCGACGGGCCGCTCGGTGAGGGCCTGAAGCAGCGTTGCCGTGCCGTTGTTGTTGACATCGGTATAAGAATCGATCTCGTACATACTCTGCCCGACGCCGACCAGCGCCGCCAGGTGGTAGACCGCATCGACACCTTTCAGGGCCAGCCGGACGGCTTCCGGGTCCCGGACATCCCCCTGCATGAGTTCAACCTGAGGGTGAAGATAGCCGGGCCGCTTTCTCTCCTGCCCATGAACCTGGGGAGAGAGATTATCCAGCGCACGCACCTGGTATCCGTTCTGGAGGAGTTCATAGGCGAGGTGGGAACCGATAAAACCCGCCCCTCCTGTGATAAGAATTCGTTTGCTCATGGTCTTCCTTTTGCCGTGGCGCTGCCGCCGTGCTGAGAATCAGGAGGTGGAATTGCACGGGCAGTGGCAGCAGATACCGGTAGTTATACCTGATGAAGCTACAAAACAAACATTTTTGCTTTGCATTTTTAATTGAATTGACTAGTAACAATAAATTTTATCTTACAATAAAGTCACATCTTGTCTCACGCATCTGAAGGAATGGAAACACAGTGTCACTAGTACGCGACACGCTCCACGGTTCACAAACGCTCTGATACTGTTGGCGAATTAAGCAGGGACTTCCACGAGACATATCGAACTCTCCGGCATCTTTTATTTCATCTCTAACGCCGGAGACCCTTATGTGCCTACAGATCAAAGCCGTTTCAGCCGTCCCTGA